>ERZ838225.37-NODE-37-length-199473-cov-22.523945_pt1 | contig 199473 bp, 176 predicted proteins | sample MGYA00519684_ERZ838225 | MGnify/ENA primary metagenome ERZ838225 (study PRJEB31850, sample SAMEA3708829) | human gut metagenome | biome: human gut; feature: human-associated habitat; material: faeces | place: China | collected 2014 ... | reverse complement strand
CATAATTCCAGAATTTACAATCGCACAATACATACGACACCGGAAATTCTGGATGCAGATAAAGTCACACCGCCGCCGGTACATAATGGTTTGTATCAAATTCTACTGGCGATGAAGTATCTGCGTTCATCCGACGAGGAGTGGACAGTATTTGTAGATGCGTTTGATAAGTTGATTCAAAAGAATATTAGTGTAGTCAGCCTTACAGCAATGAATCTTCCAGCGGATTGGAAAGCACATTTAAGTGTATAAATGCAGAAGAACTGCATAAAATAATAAAGCAGACCTAACCAAGCATTTTTTGCTCAAACCGGTTAGGCTTTTGGCGGAGTGTTACGATAAGCACTTCGCCATTTTTAATTTGATAAAAACATTCATAATAAAAACATTCATAATAAAAACATTCATAATAAAGACATTCATAATAAAGACATAATGCTTGAAAAACGGCACACCGCATTTTCGTTACAAGGAAAATCAGGAATTCCAAGGAGTTTTAGATATATGATTAAGGTACTTTTCATCTGTCATGGAATAAACATCGGTTCCGGGGTGATGTGCCTTTTATCATGAAAAGAAGCAGTGAGAGTGAACCCCGCTAAAGTATAACCGTGATTCATATAAATAATAGAAAACATATATGCCAGTAATTTCTCCAATTTGTTGAAAATTAAGAAAAATTAGAGTATGATTACAAAGAGATAATCGGACAGAAAAGGAATTAGTCCGGTACAAATATGAAAAGTAAAATACCCGAAAAATATGGAAATGACGGCAGCATTTCGTGAATTTTCAGGCGGGATATGGAGGAAAAAGACATGGAATATAGAATTGCAACGATCTCCGGTGACGGGATCGGTCCGGAAATCGTGAGAGAAGCAAAGAAAGTTTTAGATAAAACAGGTCAGAAATACGGTCATAAATTCAACTATGAAGAGGTCCTCATGGGTGGAATCTCCATCGACACCTACGGTGTGCCGCTGACAGACGAGGCGCTGGAGACCGCAAAGAAGAGTGACGCTGTTCTTCTCGGTGCAGTCGGTGGAAATGTCGGCAACTCCCGCTGGTACGATGTTGCCCCGAACTTAAGACCAGAGGCAGGACTTCTTGCGATCCGTAAAGGATTAAATCTCTTCGCAAATATCCGCCCGGCATACCTCTACAATGATCTTGCAGGCGCATGCCCGTTAAAACAGGAGATCATCGGTGACGGCTTTGACATGGTCATCGTCCGCGAGCTGACCGGAGGCCTTTACTTCGGTGAGCGCCACACAGAGACCGTAAACGGTGTTGAGCAGGCGACAGATACTCTCGTATACAGCGAGAAGGAGATCCGCCGCGTAGCGATCAAGGCATTCGAGATCGCCATGAAGAGAAAGAAGAAAGTAACAAGTGTCGATAAGGCAAACGTTCTCGATTCCTCCAGACTCTGGAGAAAAGTCGTTGCGGAAGTCGCAAAGGACTACCCGGAAGTCACTCTTGAAAATATGCTGGTCGACAACTGCGCAATGCAGCTCGTTATGAACCCGCGCCAGTTCGATGTGATCTTAACAGAGAACATGTTTGGCGACATCTTATCCGACGAGGCGAGTATGATCACCGGTTCCATCGGTATGCTGTCCTCCGCAAGCTTAAATGAGAGCAAATTCGGTCTCTACGAGCCGAGCCATGGCTCCGCACCGGATATCGCAGGCAAAGACATTGCAAATCCGATTGCGACGATCCTCTCCGCAGCGATGATGCTCCGCTTCTCCTTCGACCTTGACAAGGAAGCAGATGCCATCGAGGATGCGGTCAGAAAGGTTCTCGCAGAGGGCTATCGCACCGTTGATATTATGGACGAGGGCAAAAAGCAGGTTGGAACCACTGAGATGGGAAATCTGATCTGTGATAGAATCTGATAAAATAAAGCAGAACGAGACTGGCAGAATACATGAGTTCATGTGTTCTGCCTTTTTTATGTAACAGGAAATTCCCTGTTACATAAAAAGGCACTAACGTGTCCAAGATGCACACTCGCGAGAAGATATAGATTGTCGCAAGCGACCGTGCGAGGCGCGAGAATGTGCCAAGGCACATTCTTTTTATAGAAATCCGGAAGAAATTGCCGACAGCAGTCATATATTTTAAAAAAAATTACCAAAAATGAAAAAAAGTTTGCATAATTCGGGGCAAATCAAAAATTTATCATTGATTTGCCCGGGCACTTGTGTTAGGATATATGTCAAATCATCCTAAGGCGTCGCGTTACACTGGTAGAGAAGAGACAGAGTAAAGTGCGGCGCCGGATCGAGAGACAAAGGCTGAATGTGTGGTCATTCCTGAAAGGACCGATCATAGAGCAATCAGAGAGAGGGGAATAAAACTATGAGCAGAGTTTACAACTTTTCCGCAGGACCGGCTGTGCTGCCGGAAGAAGTCTTAAAAGAAGCAGCAGCCGAGATGCTTGATTACAATGGAACCGGAATGTCCGTTATGGAGATGAGCCACCGCTCAAAAGCGTTCGAGGAGATCATCCAGACAGCAGAGCAGGACATCCGCGATCTTTTAAAGATCCCGGACAACTACAAAGTCCTGTTTTTACAGGGTGGAGCTCACCAGCAGTTTGCGGCAGTCCCGTTAAACCTTTTTAAAAACCGCGTCGGCGACTATATTATCACCGGACAGTGGGCAAAGAAAGCATGGAAGGAAGCAAAGCTTTACGGAACAGCAAATGCCATCGCGTCCAGCGAAGACGAGACCTTCAGCTATATTCCGGACTGTTCCGATCTTCCGGTCGATGAGAATGCCGATTACGTTTATATCTGCGAAAATAATACGATCTACGGAACAAAATTCCACACACTCCCGAACACAAAGGGAAAAACACTCGTCTCTGATGTGTCCTCCTGTTTCCTCTCTGAACCGATGGATGTATCAAAATACGGTGTGATCTATGGCGGTGTCCAGAAAAATATCGGACCGGCAGGTGTTGTGATCGTGATCATCCGTGAGGACCTGATCCGCGAGGATGTTCTTCCGGAGACACCGACGATCATGCGCTATGATGTCCAGGCGAAGGCCGGATCCCTCTACAACACTCCGCCGTGTTACGGAATCTATATCTGTGGCAAGGTCTTCAAATGGGTGAAGAAGCAGGGTGGACTGGAGGCCATGAAGGAGAAAAACGAGCGAAAGGCAAAGATCCTTTACGATTATCTGGATCAGAGCAGGCTCTTCCACGGAACTGTCCGCAAAGAGGACCGTTCCATCATGAATGTGCCGTTCGTTACAGGTGATAAAGATCTGGATACCCTGTTCGTAAAAGAGGCGGAGGCAGCCGGATTCGTGAACTTAAAAGGACACCGTACCGTCGGCGGCATGAGAGCCAGCATCTACAACGCAATGCCGGAGGAGGGCGTTGTGAAGCTTGTAGAATTTATGAAGAAATTTGAGGCGGAACACGCGGACGCGTAAGACTGCCGGATGAAAATATCAGAGGAAAAATCATGAGAAATATTTGTTGTTTAAATCAGATCTCCCACTATGGCACAGACCGCCTCACAGGAGACTATAAACTTGTAGATGATATTAAGGACGCGGAAGGAATCCTGGTCCGCAGCACGTCTCTTCACGAGACAGAATTCCCGGCTGGACTCGAGGCCATCGCCAGAGCCGGAGCCGGAGTCAACAATATCCCGCTCGACGAGTGTGCGAAGAAAGGCATCGTCGTATTCAATACACCGGGCGCAAATAAGAACGGTGTAAAGGAGCTTGTTCTCGCAGGACTGTTCCTGACATCCAGAGACGTTGTCGGTGGTATCGGGTGGTGCAGGGAACATGCCGGGGAAGAGGACATTGCGAAGAAGATGGAGAAGAGCAAAAAGGCCTTTGCAGGAAACGAGATCAAGGGCAAGAAGCTCGGCGTCATCGGTCTCGGTGCGATCGGCTGTGAGGTCGCAAACGCTGCCGCGGCTCTCGGAATGGAAGTTTACGGCTATGACCCGTTTATCTCCGTAAATGCGGCGTGGATGCTGTCCCGCTCCGTAAAACATATCATGGATGTGAACACGATCTACAAAGACTGCGATTACATCACTGTCCATGTGCCGCTTCTCGATTCCACGAAGGAAATGATCAACAAGGATGCTTTTGACCAGATGAAGGACGGCGTCGTGATCTTAAACTACGCGAGAGACCTGCTTGTAAATGATGATGATATGGCAGAGGCGTTAAAGTGCGGAAAGGTGAAGAAATACATCACCGACTTCCCGAACGCGAAGACTTCTGCAATGGAAGGCGTGATCGCTACACCGCATCTTGGCGCTTCCACGGAGGAATCCGAGGACAACTGCGCGGTGATGGCTGCGGATGAGTTGAAGGATTACTTAGAAAATGGTAATATCAAGAACTCTGTGAACTACCCGGCCTGCGACATGGGAATCTGCCAGGTTGCAGGAAGGATCGGTCTGCTCCACGCGAACGTTCCGAACATGATCGGACAGATCACTTCAATCCTGGCTGCTGAGGGAATCAACATCGCCAACATGACAAACAAGAGCCGTGACAAGTACGCGTACACACTTCTTGATCTGGAAGATCCGGCGAAAGCGGAGGCGGTTGCCCATCTTGAAAAGATCAACGGAATGTATAAGGTCCGCGTGATCAAGGGCTAAAAAATATAGTCGAAAAGAGAATAATACGGCTGCATAAGAAGATGGCAGCTGTGAAATGTAATTGTAATTCATCCATGTACGAAAAATCGTCATGGATGAATTGCGTTTATAGAGAATTGAGTGTAATATAGAGGCAGGATAAAATAATATGGGGAGGTAACAGGCATGGCAGTAGTGAGACCGTTTTCATGCGTGCGCCCGGCAGCAGAACATGCGGCAGAGATCGCGGCACTTCCGTATGATGTATACAACAGGGAGGAGGCAAAGCGAGAGGTGAAGTCCCATCCGCTTTCCTTCCTCGCCATCGACCGCCCGGAGACGGGATTCCCGGACACGGCGGACATGTACGCGCCGGAGGTCTATGCCCACGCAAAGGATCTTTTCGAACAATGGGTGAAGGACGGAAACTATGTGGAAGATCCGAATGAGACCTACTATCTCTATGAACTCACGATGGACGATCATTCCCAGACAGGAATCGTGGCATGCTCAAGCGTAGATGACTATGTAAACGGCGTGATCAAGAAGCACGAGAACACGAGAGAGGAGAAGGAACTGGACCGGATCCGCCATATCGATGTGATGGACGCCCAGTCCGGACCGATTTTTCTCGCATATCGCCCGGTAAAACGCTTAAAAGAACTGGTTGCACTTGCAAAAGAGGAGAATCCGCTTTATAATTTTATCTCAGAGGATGGAATCAGACACCGGGTATGGAAAATCGGATCCGGTGATATGATAAAAGAGATCCGGGAGGAATTTGAAAAGCTCCCGGCGACATATATCGCAGACGGTCATCACCGCGCGGCTTCTGCCGTGAAGGTTGCTTTAAAGCGCAGGGCGGAACACCCGGACGCGCCGAAGGACGCCCCGTTCAACTACTTCCTTTCCGTACTGTTCTCAGAGGATGAACTGACGATCCTGCCGTATAACCGTGTAGTGTGGGATCTGAACGGACACTCGGAGGAGGAGCTCTTAAAGGAAACTTCGAAGCTTTTTGAGGTCTCCGGACCTTTAAAGGAAGGTGTGGAGCCGAAGGAACGCGGTGAGGTCGGCATGTACCTCGGAGGAACATGGTATGATCTGAAATTAAAGGCGGGAGTCCGACCGGATGATCCGGTGAAGGGACTTGACGTGTCCGTGCTCCAGGAGAAATTCCTGGCTCCGGTGCTTGGAATCGGAGACCCGAGAACGGATAAGCGCATCGACTTTGTGGGCGGGATCCGCGGCGTGAAAGAACTGGAGCGCCGCTGTGAGGCGGACATGAAGATCGCCTTTTCCATGTATCCGACATCGATGGAAGAACTGCTGTCTGTTGCGGACGCGGGGCTTCTGATGCCGCCGAAATCGACCTGGTTTGAACCGAAACTGCGAAGCGGAATTTTCATCCACCGGCTGTAGCCTGAAACTTGGGGGCAGCCGACAGGATTTCTGGAGATCGAAATGGGACTGCAGTCGTGGAGCCGCCGGTATCACAGAAACCTGACATCACAGGAGAGAAAGGAATATTGTTGTGGGAAAGATTATTTTAACAGGAGACCGCCCGACAGGCCGTCTTCATGTAGGACATTATGTAGGATCTCTTAGAAGAAGAGTAGAGCTTCAGAATTCCGGAGAGTACAGCGATATCTATATCATGATTGCTGACTCCCAGGCGCTCACAGACAATGCGGATAACCCGGAGAAGGTCCGCCAGAATATTCTGGAGGTTGCACTCGATTACCTGTCTGCAGGTCTTGATCCGGAAAAATCCACGATCTTTATCCAGTCCATGGTGCCGGAGCTTTATGAGATGACCGCTTACTTTATGGACATCGTTACGGTTTCCAGACTGCAGAGAAACCCAACCGTAAAGAGTGAGATCCAGATGAGAAACTTTGAGGCCAGCATCCCGGTCGGCTTCTTTACCTATCCGATCAGTCAGGCTGCCGATATCACAGCTTTCAAGGCAGACGTGGTTCCGGCTGGTGAGGACCAGATGCCGATGGTGGAGCAGACAAGAGAGATCGTTCACAAATTCAATACGGTGTACAATACAGATACCCTTGTTATGCCGGATATTCTTCTTCCGAGCAATGACGCATGCCGCCGTCTTCCGGGCACCGACGGAAAGGCAAAGATGAGCAAATCCTTAGGAAACTGCATCTACCTTTCCGATACAGAGGAGGACGTAAAGAAGAAAGTCATGTCCATGTACACAGATCCGAACCACTTAAAGGTAAGCGATCCGGGACAGGTTGAGGGAAATACCGTCTTCACATATCTGGACGCATTCTGCAAGGACGAATACTTCGCAGAGTTCTGGCCGGATTACAAGAACCTCGACGAGGTGAAAGAGCACTACAAACGCGGTGGACTTGGCGATGTAAAGGTCAAGAAGTTCTTGAATCGTGTGCTTGAGGAGGAGCTCCGTCCGATCCGCGAGAGAAGAAAGAGATGGGAGCAGGACATCCCGGCTGTATACGAGATCTTAAAGAGCGGAAGCGAGAAGGCAGAACGCGTAGCTGCACAGACATTAAAGGAGATGCGTGCGGCTATGAAGATCAACTACTTTGACGATGCGGCGCTGATCGCGGAGCAGAGTGAGAAGTATAACGGTTAATATAAAAGCTGAATCTGCAGATGAATGGATTCGGGAAAAGTGAATAAAACAGACTGGATGCTGCATATATTATACCCATGGTAAAGCGGGGGTGTCTGTATGCGGGAGCTGGTACTGGAATTGATGGGGGAATACGGCAATCTTGCTGTGTTCCTCCTTATTTTAGTTGAAAATCTCTTTCCTCCGATCCCGTCGGAGGTGATCCTGACCTTTGGGGGCGTCATGACGGTCTGCACGGACATGACGCCCATCGGTGTGATCCTGTTTTCCACTGCCGGATCGCTGGCGGGGGCTGTCATTCTATACAGCGTGGGACGGTTTCTGCCGGATGAGGTGTTCCGGAAACTGCTCTGCGGACAGATCGGACATCTGCTTCACTTCCGCCTGGAAGATGTGGATCTCGCGAAAGGATGGTTCAGGGAACGCGGGAGATCGGCGGTGTTCCTGTGCAGGCTGATCCCCATAGTCCGCAGCCTGATCTCCATCCCTGCAGGGATTGCCAGGATGCCGTTTGTGCCGTTTCTTGTCTTTACGGCGGCGGGAAGTCTTCTGTGGAACACGGTCCTCGTCTATGCCGGGAGGATCGCTGGGGACTCCTGGGAGAAGGTGTCGGCGGCCTTTGGGGTGTATTCGGATCTGTTTCTCATGATAGCTGGGATCTCCATCGCCTTTGCTGTCCTGTTTCGCGGGTGCGGAGAAAGAAGAAAGCTGTAGAAGCCATATAGAAAGGTCATTGCGGATGGGAGAAGGATGGAAAAAGAGCGTGAATTTATTTTGCGGAATAATATAATTATTTGAATAATTACATACAATAGAACAATAAACTAATAACAATAAAATAAATAATATTTTTTTCTAAAAACATATTGACAAATAAGAAGTTATCGAATATAATAAAGACATCAAAAAGAAAGAGAGAACAAAGCAAAGAAAACGAAAAGGTTCGTACTTAAAAAAATCTAAGTAAAGGAGGTACAGTCCACCGAACACATAAGTCTCGTTCCATTTTTCAAATTTGAAAAATCCGGAACAAAGGAAAAACACAAAACCGGGTAATTAATCGAAAAAAAGATTATTTGAAATCCTTCAAGATATGACGAGAAAGTATCAAAAAGAGAAATACAATAATCGATATGAGAACGAAAAGAAAGATAAGATTTCGGAAAAAGCCGGCGGAGTGAAAAAGGAAAACTTCATATAGAAAAAATCTAATGAAAACGAGGTAAGATCCATTGGATAACGCAGAACATTAAGGTGGGTATCGAAACAAGAAAATTGATTCGGTACCCACTTTTTATGCGCAGAAAAGAATTACTGCCACTTGCTTTTGGGGGGAGAGTAGCAAACTGTCTGTACGAACCAGGTGCAGGTCTGTAACCGGGCAGGCTTATTAATCTGTATTAAAGCCCTTCACAGTCAAACGGTGGCGTATATTCTTCTTTCGCGCTGCTTCTTTCCTGCATAAACCCTTCCGTGAGACCGAGGTCAATCGCGGTGTCAACGACTTTGTTGTACTCATAGGAGGTGATCCGCCGGTTGATCTCCGGATATTCGGTGCTCCTGTAGAACGGCGTATACTGGCTCATGATGCTGATAAGGTACTGGTGATCCGGGAGATTTTCTCTGATCCAGTGCAGGAGGCGGATCGAGTCCTCTTTTGCGCCCGGAAGGACCATGTGGCGGATGATGACGCCGCGGTCCAGCATTGATGGATTCCTTTTATTCCAGGAAAGTCCGCCGGTGAGGCGGATCATTTCTTTTATGGCGTCGGAGGCTTTCTCGAAATAGTCCGGGGCGGCGGAGTATTTCTTGGCGAGACCGCTGTCCATGTATTTGAGGTCTGGAAGCCAGATATCGACGTAGTCTGCGAGATCACGGATCGTTTCAAGCTTTTCGTAGCCGCCGCAGTTAAAGACGACAGGGATCTGAAGCTTCGGCTTCGCGAGATCCAGGGCGCGGACGATAGATGGAGCGAACTGGGTCCCGGTCACGAGGTTGATGTTTGCGGCGCCTTTTTCCTGGAGTTCCAGGAAGATATCGGCGAGGCGGGAGACGGAGATGGTTTTTCCGTAGTTTTCGTGACTCAGCTGGAAGTTCTGGCAGAAGACGCAGCGTAACGTACAGCCGGAGAAGAAGACGGTTCCGCTTCCGGTGGTGCCGCTGATGCAGGGTTCTTCCCACATATGCAGGGCGGCCCTGGCGGCGCGGAGCTCGTGCCCGGCGCCGCAGAAGCCGGTGGATGTTGTTCGGTCGGCATGACATTCCCTTGGACAGAGGGTGCATGATCGGTAGATGGATTCGGTTAACATAACTTTACATACTTCTTTCGTGGTGATTTATGAGCCAGATGCCTGCAGATGATCGGTATTCAGGCACTGGCGGTCGGGCAAAATGCTTTCAAGGGATCGTGTGGATCAAAGCGTTGGTTCAGGATCTTGCTTTGTCGGAATTGTATTCAGCCCGATCCGGGGTATCCGGCAGGTAGTGGTAGAGGTCCTGATAGTGCTCGAATTCCGCATCGGTCTCCGGAAGGGCGGGGATCAGGCCGGTACAGTCGGTGGCGGAGCAGGCCTGGATGTCGATGTCCCAGTCGGCGCTGGTAAGCAGTTTCTTTGATGAGTTTTTCATGGAATCACCTCCTGAATTATAGTTTTCATCGAAAAAAGAAAATAAAACAGGAAAGTAATTCATAAAAAATTATATAGTGCAGGATTTCTAAATTATAAAAATGTCTCAAAACAGGAGAATTTAGTAATCTACCTGTGTTTTACATAACAATGACAAAGCGCTTGGGGTAGTTAAAATTAATATCTATCTATTTAAGATAATCAGTAATAATACCCCAGGCGCCCTCTAATTTTTCCAGCGTCCACGCCGCATTCGCCGGACTTGTGGATGGCAGGGAGATTGCCGGGATGCCGGTTGCGGATTCCTGGTATTTTCTGTAGTAATTCCAGGATGTCTTTCCGTTGCAGAAGATCGCCCGGATGTCGGCTGTGGACAGGATCCGGGAGAGATCGTTGGGCACGACATCGTGGATGGAGCTGTCGCTGGAACCCTCGATGGAGCAGGATGCGATCACATCCCAGAGGGCAATATGATGGGAGAGGAGAAATTCCTTTTTCTCATCAATACTGCCCGGAACCGGAACCGCGAGAATTCCGGCCAGGGTCTTCCAGAAACGGTTCTGCGGGTGGTGATAGAAAAAATGTCCTTCCCTGGATTTGACGGACGGGAAGGAACCGAGGATCAGAATCCTGGAGGCGCTGTCAAAAACAGGCGGAATCGGGTGTGTGACGGTATTCATGATAAATATCCTTTCAGATATATTTTAAATGATAAAATTGCTATCCATGTTGTATTGTAGCGTTTCTGATATTTTTTGTAAACATAGAAATTTCATACTTTTTTTATTGCCTTATGGGGAAACTCAACTTATAATGATTAGGTATCACAAAATCATGGGTCAATATACCCAAATGTGATATATGCGCAAAAGAAGTGGAGAAAATCAATGGACAACAACAATCAGAACAGAAATGGCGGAAAGCGGCCAAGCGGACAGAATATCGGGGTGCTCGCCCTGATCCTAGTGATCACGCTGATCGCTGTGACCGTTATGAACAACATGGTCCGCAAAAACCAGACCCAGGAACTCGGGTATGAGGAATTTGTGGAATACTTAAAAGAGGGAGAGATCGATACGGCGAAGATCTCCAGCAACAGGATCTACTTAACGCCAAAGACTTCTTCCACGAAGCTTTCCCGCTTCATCCAGTATTATACGGTAAGAATCCCGGATGTTGATCTTGCAGAGCGTCTTTTAGATGCCAACGGGGTCCATGTGGTGGCGGAAGATACGAGTACGAGCGCGAGTATTTTAAACTTTCTGATGGGATGGGTACTCCCGTCGGCGCTCATGATCGGACTTCTCTATATGATGTACAGCCGGATGGGCGGCGGAGGAATGATGGGCGTTGGAAAGAGCAACGCCAAGGTCTACGTCCAGAAGGAGACAGGAGTCACGTTTGCTGACGTAGCGGGCGAGGACGAGGCGAAGGAATCCCTTGTGGAGATCGTTGACTTCCTGCATAACCCGCAGAAATATTCAAAGATCGGTGCAAAACTGCCGAAAGGAGCGCTCCTTGTGGGACCTCCAGGAACAGGTAAGACTCTGCTTGCGAAGGCGGTAGCCGGTGAGGCACATGTTCCGTTCTATTCTCTTTCCGGTTCTGATTTCGTGGAGATGTTTGTCGGCGTGGGTGCGTCCCGTGTCCGTGACCTCTTCAAACAGGCGCAGCAGTCTGCACCGTGTATCATCTTTATTGATGAGATCGATGCCATCGGACGCAGCCGTGACAGCCGGATGGGCGGAAATGATGAGAGAGAGCAGACCTTAAACCAGCTGCTTTCCGAGATGGATGGATTTGATTCCTCTAAGGGACTTCTCGTCCTGGGCGCGACGAACCGTCCGGAGATCCTGGATCCGGCACTTTTGAGACCGGGACGTTTTGACAGACGTGTGATTGTTGACAAGCCGGACCTGAAGGGCCGTGTCAATATCTTAAAGGTACATTCCAAGGATGTGCGCCTGGATGAGACTGTCGACTTCGAGGAGATCGCCCTTGCGACTTCCGGTGCTGTGGGCGCGGATCTCGCGAACATGATGAACGAGGCGGCTATCAACGCAGTCAAGAACGGACGCCAGGCTGTCTCCCAGAAAGACCTCTTTGAGGCTGTGGAGCTTGTTCTCGTCGGAAAAGAGAAGAAAGACCGGATCTTAAGCAAAGAGGAGCGCCGGATCGTCTCCTACCATGAGGTTGGACACGCGCTTGTCACCGCGCTTCAGAAGGATGCTGAACCGGTCCAGAAGATCACGATCGTTCCGCGTACCATGGGAGCGTTGGGATATGTCATGCAGGTTCCGGAAGAGGAAAAATATTTAAATACGAAAAAAGAACTTGAGGCAATGCTTGTGGTTTCCCTTGCCGGACGTGCGGCTGAGGAACTCGTGTTTGACACGGTGACGACAGGTGCTGCGAACGATATCGAGCAGGCGACAAGGATCGCGAGAGCGATGGTCACCCAGTATGGTATGTCTGAGAAGTTCGGTCTTATGGGGCTTGCGACCCAGGAGAACCAGTATCTGACAGGACGCACCGTCTTAAACTGCGGTGACGCTACGGCGGCTGAGATCGATACGGAAGTCATGAAGATGTTAAAGAACGCCTATGCTGAGGCGAAGCGTCTTCTCTCCGAGAACCGCGAAGCGATGGATCAGATCGCCGCGTTCCTGATCGAGAAAGAGACGATCACAGGCAAGGAGTTCATGAAGATCTTCCGCCAGGTGAAGGGAATCCCGGAGCCGGAGGAAGGAAAGAAAGAAGAGAAGAGCCGTATGGGCGGCGAGTTCGCGGAGGACGCGGCGAGCCAGCCGGTACAGGCTGCTGAGGCTTTGGAGGCCCCGACGGAGCAGAATCCGGAGCAGCAGAACTAAATATGGATAAATGTGGGCAGGGTGACAAAAAGTGTCATCCTGCCCATTTTTCTATATCAGCAAATTAAAAGAAATAATTCATGAAAAAGACAAGAATATCTGGTAAAATAAAATACAGATTTGAACACAGCTCAGAAGACAGCAGAAACGAATTGCGAATGTCCGCTTTGCAGGGCTGGAAATGGAGAGAGAAAAGAGAATTTTTATGGATCAGAATGATTATGGAAAGAGAAAAGCGGTCTGCAGACATGCGGCGGGATTTATGGCGGCGGTGATACTCGCAGCAGCGGGACAGCCGTCTATGGCGTATGCGTCTGAAAAACTTCAGACGAATGACCCGTCCGCGTCAGAGCAGTGGGCGTTCTTCAACGATGGATCGTTCACATCGGAAGAGATTACGAAGTATCCGGTCTACTCGGATCCGTTCGGGCAGCCATCGGAGAATGCGGAGCTTCTTGGAACTCTCGTGGAGGTAAAGAAGAGACAGGCGGTTTCCGGCGTGGATATCAACCTGAAACAGGCCTGGGAGACATATGGAAATGGAAGTCATGATACCATCGTTGCGATGATCGATACGGGAATTGATGCTTCTCATGAAGATCTGAAGGACACTTTATGGGTCAATACCGATGAGATCCCGGGAAACGGCATTGATGATGACGGAAATGGGTATGTGGACGATGTCTATGGGTGGAATTTCTACAATAATAACAATCAGATCTTCACCGGGAATGAGGACAGCCACGGAACCCACGGGGCCGGGACGATCAGTGCCGGGACAGGAAACGGGATCGGAATCTCGGGAATCGTGCCGGGAAACCGGGTTCGGGTGATGGCGTTAAAGGCCCTTGGAGGAAATGACGGCGGCGGAAGCACGGCGGCTGTCATCAAGGCGATCAAATATGCGGAGGATAACGGAGCGGTGATCTGCAACCTGAGCCTGACGTCAACGACAGATGATAAGGCATTATATGAGGCGATGAAGAATTCCGGTATGCTGTTTGTAGTGGCAGCGGGAAACGGAAATCCGAAGACGGGAAAAGGCGTTGATACGGATATGATCCCATTTTATCCGGCTGCGTACGATCTGGACAATATTATTTCCGTCGCGAATCTAAGCTTTGATGGGGCACTGTCCGCAAGCTCCAACTATGGAAAAACGACCGTGGATCTTGCGGCGCCGGGAAGTTATATTTTAAGTACGACCCCTGGAAACACCTATGGATACATTAGCGGAACATCCATGGCGGCGCCGATGGTGTCCGGTGCGGCTGCAATGATCTATTCGTATTTTGACGGGATCGGGGTTGCGGATGTGAAGGAGATCCTGATGTCCACGGTGACACCGATGGAGAGTCTCAAGGACGTGACGGTGTCCGGCGGCAGGCTGAATGTGGGCGCAGCACTTTCCTATGATATCAGCAGTTTATCAAGAAGGGGATTTCAGAACGGTGGAACGAGACCGGCGAACGGAACGGCTCCATATCTCGAGATGCAGACCTCGAACCGGAATGGCGGAATGTATCTGACGGTCCGCGTCCTCGATATTGATGGGGATCTTGATAAGCTCTTCTATGCAAAGGGAGAACACACGGCAGGGGAGTTTGCGAGCGGGACTGTGGAAGGAACGGCGTTTACGGTGAATGAGAAGGATATGGCGGCGTTCCAGATAACGGAAAAAGGAACGTATACGTTCTATGCCGTGGATAAGAATGGAAATGGAGCGGTGAAAATCGCGAAATTCGTGTCGGAGAGCGACGGACCGGGGGCATTTCAGTAGGATCCTGATAGGAGAAATGCCGGAGGCAACAGATGAGCGGAGGGGAATATATGAAGACAAGAAGATTAGGAAAAACAGATCTCATGGTGAGTGAGATCGGATTTGGCGGGGAATGGCTGGAACGGCATACGGAAACTGAGGGCATTGAGCTGATCCGGTATGCGTCAGAGAAAGGGATCAATATTCTGGACTGCTGGATGGCGGATCCGAAATCGAGAAATATCATCGGTGAGGGAATTAAAGAGAACCGGGATCAGTGGTTTATTCAGGGACACATCGGGTCTACCTGGAAGGACGGACAGTATTTCCGCACTCGGGAGATGAAATATGTGCGTCCGGCCTTTGAGGACCTTTTAAAGAGACTGCAGACCGACTATATCGATCTCGGAATGATCCACTATGTGGATTCTGAGGAAGAGTGGGAGAAGATCCAGCACTCTGATTATCTGGATTATGTGATGGAGCTGAAAGAAAAAGGCGTGATTCGGCACATCGGCATGAGCTCCCACAATCCAAAGGTAGCTATGAAGGCGGTTGAATCCGGATATATAGAGATGATCCTTTTCAGTATCAACCCGGCGTTTGATATGCTGCCGGCGAGTGAGGATATCGATACGATGTTTGCGGAGGAGTTCGACGCGGGACTTAAGGGGATCGATCCGGACCGGGCGTTGCTCTATAAAGCCTGTGAGGAGAACGATGTGGGGATCACGGTCATGAAGGGATTCGCGGGCGGAAGACTTTTCGATGCGAAGAGATCCCCGTTCGGTGTCTGTCTTACCCCGGTCCAGTGTATCCATTATGCGCTGACGAGACCGGCTGTCTGTTCCATCATGTGTGGATATGATACAAAGGAGCAGGTGGATGCGGCAGTGGGATATGAGAGCTCCTCAGAGACAGAGAAAGATTATGCATCTGTGATCGCGAATGCACCGTTCCATTCTTATCGGGGCGAATGTACATACTGCGGACATTGCAAGCCGTGTGCCGCAAATCTGGATATTGCCATGCTCAACAAGTTTTATGATCTGGCAACCATGCAGCCGAAGATCCCGGCGACAGTGCAGTCTCACTATGAGCTTCTGGAACATAAGGCGTCGGAGTGCATCGGATGTCATTTGTGCGAAGCACGGTGCCCGTTTGGAGTTCCGATCGCGGAGAGGATGGAGAAGACTGCGAAGTTATTTGGATGCTGATATTACGGAGATCGAAAATCCAGTCAGCGAATTATCAACAAAGGAGAAATAGGATCATGTCACTTGAAAAAAGCCGTCCTGATCCTGACGGAAGGGACGGCAAAGGTCGATAACCACAAATATAAAGATACGTTACATCGAGATCCACCCAAACGCGTTCGCCACAGAACTGATCAGTATGATAGCCGCAAAGATCGGGCAGAGATACTGGATCATAAACTGGAAGATCACTTTTCTGCGGAATGGATGACCGCCGTCTGTGACCTCCTGTTCGATCTTTGCAACTCCGATGACTCTCGATACGAGAAGGCAGGTCGCGATCGCCGCGATCGGCATCATGACAGAGTTTGTCAGGAAATCGAAGAAGTCAAGGAACTGCATTCCGATCACGGTCACACCGGCCAGTGGACCATAGCCGAGACAGGAGAGTGTTCCGAGCAGGAGCATAATGACAGCCATAAATACCGTCGCCTTTTTCCGGCTCCAGTGCAGCTCATCCTCAAAAGTGGAGACGGCACTCTCGGTCAGGGCGATGGAACTTGTGACAGCCGCAAACAGGACCAGGACAAAAAACAGGATGCCGACTGCGGCTCCGAGTCCCATGCTTGCGAACACCTTCGGGATCGTGATGAACATCAGCGCAGGACCGGCCTGCAGGGTATCCGGGTCACCGCCGGAGAAGGCGAAGACGGCCGGGATGATCATGAGACCGGCCATGATCGCGATCGCGGTATCGAAGATCTCAACATTCTGGGTGGAATCTTCGATCGAAGTATCTTTTTTCATGTAGGAACCGAAGGTGATAAGGATTCCCATGGCGATGGACAGGGAGTAGAACATTTGTCCCATAGCGGATACCACCGTCATCCATGAGAAGTTCTCAAGGTTTGGTACCAGCAGATATTTCACACCACTCATAGCCCCTGGTCTCGATACGGAATAGCCCGCGATGAGCAGGGAAAGGACCACGAGGATCGGCATCATAAACTTCGATACACGCTCGATCCCGTTGCGTACACCTGCGTAAATGATAACAACTGTAAACAGGGTGAAGAGAATAAAGCAGATCTCCGTGGAACGACCGTTGGAAATAAACGCGGAGAAATATTCGTCTGTGGCAAGGGCCTGTCCATGTCCAAGAAGGTATTCAGCCAGATATTTGATGACCCAGCCGCCGATCACAGAATAGTACGGGACGATCAGGATCGGGATCACAGCATTGATCCAGCCGCCGAAGGACAGCCATTTTGACTTTCCGAAGGATTCATAGGCACCCACCGGACTCTTTTTGGTCATGCGGCCGAGAGCAGTTTCCGCCACGATCATCGTGTAGCCAAAGGTCAGTGCCAGAATGATATAGACGAGTAGAAAGATTCCCCCGCCATACTTTGCTGCGAGATAGGGGAAACGCCAGATGTTTCCAAGTCCTACGGACGCGCCCGCCGCCGACAGGACGAAACCGAGCTTTCCGGAGAACGAACTTCGTTTACGATTCATAATTAATTTCTCCTCATGTTTTTATCACAAATACATTTGTGCGTGTAAGGGATAGTCTATCATAGAATATGAAAAAAGGCAATTTGAACTGTCGGGGAGACTAAAATTGGAATAGAACCGATGGAAGGTATAATCAGAACGCAGAAGAATGTATAAAAAAAGGAACAACCGGAGAATCTTATAATTTGATGGCGAAATTATCGGTTTTGCGTTATAATACACTTATTCCTACCAGATAAATACAGTTTATATTTGGATACAGACGCAGGAATGGTGTCGATGTACAGGGGCTTTTATCCGACAGGGTCTGAGCCCATTGATAGATACAGAGAGGTGAAATTGTGTTAAAAGCGGAAAACTTGGTCCTCAATGTGGAGGACAATGGATCAAAGAAATGTCTTCTGGATCATATTTCTTTCCAGGTGGACGATGGGGAGATGCTGGTGATCACGGGACCAAACGGTGGTGGAAAGTCCACACTGGCGAAGGTCCTGATCGGAATTGAGAAGGCGGAGAGCGGAAAGATCTTTTTAAACGGGGAAGATATCACGGATTTTGATATCAACCACCGCGCCAACGCCGGGATCGGCTATGCGTTCCAGCAGCCGCCGAGATTTAAGGGAATGACGGTGCAGAGACTTCTTGCGCTGGCAGCAGGAAGAGAGCTGGAAGATCAGGAGTGCTGCAGGCTTCTGTCCGACGTGGGACTCTGCGCGGAGGAATATTTAGGCCGTCAGATCGACGGAACACTTTCCGGTGGCGAGATGAAGAGAATCGAGATCGCTACGGTTCTCGCGAAGGAACATACCTTATGTATCTTCGATGAGCCGGAAGCTGGAATCGATCTCTGGAGCTTCTCCATGCTGATCCACAAGTTCGAGGAGATCCACAAGGAGAAAAAGCAGAGCCTGATCGTGATCTCCCACCAGGAGAAGATCATCAGCATGGCAGACCGGATCATGGTGATCGACGACGGAAAGATCAAGGCGGAAGGCCTGAAGGAAGATGTCCTGCCGTGCCTGAACGGTCTTGATAAATGCCATACATGTGCAGGAAAAGCGGGGGTGAGAGCGTAATGGTAGAGCTGGATCATGTAGTAGAAGAAGTACTGAAGGTCATCAACGACAACGGATTTTCCCAGAAAGGCGCTTTCAACCTGCGCCAGAACGGAACATCCATCTGCCACGGTGACAGTGAGCATATTAAGATTAAGAAGAAAACGGATAAGCCGGGCATCGATATCTATATCGACGGCGATACAAAGGGTGAGAAAGTCTATATCCCGGTAGTTGTCAGCGTTTCCGGCATGACAGACCTTGTATACAACGACTTTTATATCGCGGACGGCGCGGACGTGACCATCGTCGCGGGCTGCGGAATCCACAACAGCGGATGCAACGAGAGCAGACATGACGGCGTCCACACATTCCATGTTGGAAAGAACGCCAACGTCTGTTATCAGGAGAAACACTACGGCGAGGGAAATGGTACCGGTGGCCGTGTGCTGAATCCGGTGACGAATATCTATGTGGGAGAAAATTCCGTATTTACGCTGGATACGGCGCAGATCAAGGGCGTTGACTCCACAGTCCGCGAGACGCTTGTGGAGATGGATAAAAACTCCAGATTGTATGTGACCGAGCGCCTCATGACCGAGGGAGACCAGACGGCGGAGTCAAACATTGAGGTCCGCTTAAATGGCGAGGACAGCTCCGCCCAGATCATCTCCAGATCCGTCGGAAAGGGCAATTCCGTCCAGACATTCCACCCGAAGGCGGTCGGAAACAACAAATGCCAGGCCCATATCCAGTGTGACTCCATTATTATGGATCACGCCGAGATCGGCTCCATCCCGGAGATCCGCGCGAGAGATCTCAACGCGGCGATCATCCATGAGGCGGCCATAGGACGAATCAACGATGAGCAGCTCTTAAAGCTTCGGACGCTGGGACTTACCGAGGAAGAGGCGGAGAGCGTTATTATTGAGAACTTCCTGAACTAAAATCGAAAGGTTATGCATAATAAAAGCAGGTCTGCAGGTGAAAAACACCGATGTAGACCTGCTTTTTTTCGCAATTACACGTCAGAAATGCAGATGTAAGCAGAATTGTAACTGTTCAGTAGGTCGGCGCACTTGCTGCGTTGACCGTAAGAAAACATACGCATAATTATTTTATTGTGATCGAGAGATTGCCAAAATCAGTGACAGGTGTCTCTTTTCCGCCAGTAAAGAGAAATACAGACAGCGTATAAGCCGGTTTTGCGCTGCCGGTGATCTGGACTGCTGGCTGGATCCTGATGAGGATATCTGCATCGGCAGATCTGGCATCCAGCCATCTTAACAGGTCTGCATCCAGGTATGCGGTCGAAGCGCCGTCAAGTCCGAGCGCTAAATGAGTCACGTTTTCGCGGATCAGTGTGTCGAGAATGCGGGCACTTATCGTCACGGAGAATGCGGAATGACTCTTTTCTGATACCACAGGGATGGACACCGCGATGCCGTTTGCAGATCTGCCATTCTTTTTCACAGTTTTCCGGGCGGCTTTGATGGCGAACTGGATCATATTGTGATCGAGAGTTACATTACCGTTCTTATCCGGTACAGCGGATGGAATGCTGATCGTGGACGGAGATTTGGACTGTGCCTGTCCGGAGTAGTCTGAGGACAGGAACGTATCTTCATAGGAAGAATCGCTGTCACTGTCGGAAGAACTGTTTCCGCCGGAATTACTGCCATTGGAGGAAGAATTTCCACCGCCGGAAGTATTGCCGCCGGAGTTCCCGCCTGGCTTATTGTCTTCTCCGCTGTCGGGCAGCTTATTGTTGACAGCGCTGACCTGGAGCGTGAGGAGAAAGTCATGGTAATTCTGGGAGATGACTTTAACTGTCACGGTGCCGATCTGCTGCTCCAGCGCAGAATCCACCGGACGGACCGGAAGTGTCAGTACTCCATCACAGATGGACGCGCCGCTGTCGTAATAGTCTCCGAGAGCCACGTCCTCAAGATGGTATTCGACCGTGCCGTATTTCTTCGGCGTGTCGAGCTCCGGCAGAAGGGAACTGAGGTCAAAGCGGTACGCGGCTTCCGTATGATTGAGGACAGTCATGGTTCCTGGTTTTGCATTGGATGCGGTGGCTTTTTTGATGTACGGTGCCTGACCGCAGAAAAAACGTTTTTCCGTTTCCCCGCCTGCAAACGAGTAGTTCGGGTTTGTCAGGGTGCAGAGGAAGCTTACCCCTTTTTCATCGGAAAAATCTGGATTTGGTGTTTCTGGTGCTGGAGAATTAAAGTACCAGGAATCGCCGATCAGACATGTGATCTCGTCTGCATCCGGGAGATCTCCGCCGCCAGCCGCAATGAATATAGGCTTTATGTCGGGTACATCCGCTGTACCGTCATAGACTTTTGAGATGAAATCTTCATCGACGGTCAGCTCCAGTTCCCGGGGAGTGACGGTCACGGTGTACGGGTCACTGTAGCAGATATATCCGCCGCAGGTGATCTCCGCGGCATAGGTGTATGTGCCGACGGGTATCGTCGGAGAGAGGTGGAGAGCCATGTCTGAGGCGTCTTCGATCTCCGTCATGCTGCCGTCGGAATTTACCTGGTACCACTGGCAGGAGGCGGACGGGGTTACGCCTGATCTGAAGTGGATGTCCGATATCAGGCTGAATTCCCTGCCGGTCTGTGATCTGTACTGGACGTTCACAGGCTCTTTGTACTCTGTGCCGGAAATCCGGGCATATACGGCTGCATCCTGGACAGGCGCGTCCACAGCGGTCACATTTTCAATAGATTTACTTTTTCTGTACACATATTCGGGTGAACTGGTTATATCGCTCTTGGAGAGCCAGCTGCCGTCAGATTTCTGAAATCCTGATCCACTCGTCAGCAGAGCGGAGAAATCCGCATAAGTGACTGTCGGACGAACCAGAGCTGATTGAAGGTCCGTTTCATAGATCTCAATTCTGCCGTAACTTCCGCCTGAGATCTTTACGTCACAGAGCCCTTCCAGATAGAGCGACCGGTAGCTGCCGCCGGTCAGGACTGCCCTGCTGCCGTCCTTCATAACAAGGACCGGGTTGCTGCAGTCGGCAACATGGATCTCGCTGTCTGTGTCTGCGTAGATATAACCGTATCTGCCGCTGTCTAGTTCAGCATGTCCGCCAGACTCAATGGTGATGGATGATCCGTTGGACAGGTCTAATTGATTTTCTTCTGAAATGCTGTAATCTTCTGGAACGATCAGTGTACCGCCGGACTGGACGACGATAGGAATATTCTGGATGAGCGCATATGGAGTTCCACGGTTGAGGAGCGTGACTCTGCCACTGAGGACCAATTCTGAGTCTGAAGTATCGTGATACAGTGACATATTGGTGAAATCAATCGTCACATTGTCCGGGACAATAAGCCGGGTATTGAGAGACGGAGTGAGGAAATGGAATGTACCGCCGGACGCATGATCGAGGGCGTCCTGAAGATCCGCATAGTACAGAGTCTTTCCGTCTTTTGTCACGCTGCCTGTGTAGGTCACTTCGCCGCAGGGGCATTTGTAGGTGATCGTGGATCCGTTAGTGGTCGTCACGGCTGCCGAAGTGTGGTCGCAGGGAACCACGGACACATTGGTGAGTTTTGTGTCGCTGTCAGACGGAACGATGATCTGACCATTCTGTTCGTAGCAGTATCCTGGCGCAAGAAGGCCGTTGAGGGTATTGCCATTTGAAACGGTAATCGTGCCGAAGGTGCCGCCGGAGAGGGAGGCAGTTCCTTCTTTGACCTCGAGAGCATCGATGAGAAGGTTTGCGCCAGCCGGGATGATCAGTCTGGGGGAAGATCCCCAAAGGTTGAGCGTGCCGATAAAGTGTCCCCGGGTGGTGCCGGTATTCTGCAACGTTACACCTGTACCGGAAATACTAGCTGTGTTACCGTGACTTCCGGTCCAGGTCATTGTGTGACCATTAAAATCAACGGTCATATTGTCGAAGACGAAATTGGAGGATGAATCCTGATCGCTTAACAGAAGGATCCTGCTGCTGAAAGGATACGCGGCAGTCGTTGCATCGTTAAAGGAGGTGACATATTCCGTCTCTCCGGGATTGTACACAATGTCGTTGATCACCATATGACAGATCTCACATTCCCTGTCATCTGAACTGCGGGTATCATGTGTGCAGGCATTGCCGCAGACTGGACAGATATATCTGGTAAAGAAGGTGTCAGGATCCCTGACAAATCCTTTTTCATGCTCACACGTCATGACTGTGACGTTTTCCAGTTTGGTGCTGCGTTCCAGGGCATTTCCCAGCACGCGGCTGCCATCGGGATCAACAAAGTAACATCCTGGGGCCAGGGAATTGCCGAAATTCGCCGGATTTTCGGATTCCGTGCGGAGTTTACTGATCGTTCCGCCGCCGAGGAAGGTCGGTGTATAGCTCTTGTAGAGGTTAAGAAAATCATATTTAATAACAAAATCACCGTTGATATTTACATTTTCCATGGTTATCTGGCCGTCCCATAACTGAACGGCAGTGCCATTTTCCGCTGTATTTTCGATGGTTCCGTTTTTAAATGCGACATGATATGCTGTCGCAGGATCGAAATACACAACGGCCTCATCATCAAAATTTCCGGACAGGGTATAACCGTTGAGATCGAAGGTTATATTATCCCAGTCACATACGTTGGCGTCAAGCTTCAGCTGGCGTGTAATCGTGGTGTCTCTGAGCAGGGTGAATGTCACTCCCGGAACGATCCAGTCGAGTGCCTCAAAGATATCGGTGAATTCTTTTGTTCCAGAAATGTAGTCCACAGAAACAACGGGATCCTGGCTTTCCACGGCATTGGAAAATGTGGCTGTGGCGGCAGCAGTGCTGGATGGAGTCACTGGAGTCGGGGCGTTGGACGGCGTGACAGCATTGGAAGAGGTTGCCGTCTGCGCCGGAAGTGCGCTCCGTGTGCCTGTTTCTGGCAGTAAGCTGCTGTTTGACGCATAGACGGGGCTGCCGGACAGTGTAAAGCTCAACGCCGCGGACAGCAGGAGCGCCAGTGGTTTCTTATATGTACTTCTCATAGAGATTCCCCCTTTATTTTCGTAAGAAAAGCTGAAAAATGGTATAAAAAACTGATCCTGCAACGGAATCGGTTATCTTTAGGATATCATTTTTTCGGGTGTTGTCAATAAACGCTGCACAAGATGTCGAAAATCGGCATGAATTGCAGGTGGAACTTTGATGGTGGAAGCGGAGCTGCGGGGATTGACAAATCATGGTGACGGGAGTATACTCCTTTTCAGTCTCAAATGGGATTGAAAAGGAGAAAACGATTATGGACCATGAAATACAGAAGCTTCACGACCAGGTAAACCAGGCGATCATCCGGTGCCGAAGAGTCTACTCGGTGTGGGCGAAGAAAAATAAGGTCAGCTATAACCGGATGCTGGTGCTCTATACGATCCGGGAATATGGATCCTGCACACAGAAACAGGTCTGCGATTCTTATATGCTGCCGCGGCAGACGGTGAACCATGTGATCACGGAGATGCGGAAAGAGGGGATCCTTGCGGTCAGCGAGGAGATGAGCCGCGGAAAAGAGAAGGCGCTGGTGCTGACGGAGAGCGGAGAAGAGTATTCGGAACGGCTCCTGCATTCTTTAAGTCTTATGGAGGAGCGGGCGGCGGCTCAGCTCGGAGCAGAGCGGATCCGGATGATGACGGAGCTGTTCATGGAGTATGACCGGGTGTTGGAAGACGCGCTGGAGGAGGAAGAGTGATGAAGGAGAAGATGGAGACTGGAACGGATCTCTTCCGCACGGAAAAGATTCCGAAGATTCTTTTGAAGATCGCGCCGCCGGTCATGCTGGCGCAGCTCATTCAGGCCATGTACAACATCGTGGACAGCTTTTTCGTCGGTCAGTATTCCGCAAATTCGCTGACAGCGCTGTCGGTGATCTATCCGCTGTAGCTTATCATTATTGCCCTGGCGGTGGGAACCGGTGTCGGTGTCAACACGTACATGGCGAGACAGTATGCGCAGAAATTCCAGCAGAAAGCCGAGGAGGCAGCGGGAACCGGCATGGTTCTGGAATTCATGACCTGGCTTATATTTGCGGTTCTCGCGGCCGTGTTTATGCGTCCCTATGTCATGACAAGCGCGAAGTCTCCGGAGGCGATCGAGGACGCGGTGATCTACGGGCGGATCGTCTGCATCGGCAGTATTGGCGCGTTTTTAGAGGGAAACTGGACGAAAGTACACCAGTCCAAGGGAAATATGCGGCGCCCGATGATCGCCCAGACCGTTGGCGCGCTGACTAATATCGTCCTGGATCCGATCATGATCTTCGGACTTGGTCCTGTGCCGCAGATGGGCGTGGCGGGAGCTGCCTACGCTACAGTCTGCGGTCAGGTGGCCGCGGCTGTGATCACGGCCTTCGGGGGAGTGCGCAGGCCGCCGGAGTTTCGGAAAATGAAGGTTTACATAAAACAGATCTACTGGCTTGGATACGCATCGATTTTACAGCAGGCCATGTACACGGTGTATATTGTGATCTTAAACGCGATCCTCGCGGGATTTTCGGATTCCGCGGTGACGGTTTTAGGACTTTATTATAAGATGCAGACCTTCTTCTTTATCCCGCTGATGGGACTGCAGACGTGTATTGTGCCGGTGCTGAGTTTCAACTACGCGACGAAGAGTTATGGGAGATGCCGGGAGACCATGAAGGACAGTTATCTGTTTTCCTGTGGGTTTATGCTGATCGGGGGGGGTTGTTTCGTGTTCTTTCCGGTGGAACTGCTCCGGATCTTTTCGGACAGCAGTGAGGTCATTGCAATCGGAAAAACGGCGTTTCCGATCATTGGATCGAGTTTTATTCCGGCGGTATTTTCACTGATGACACCGGTGTTCTTTCAGGCGATCGGAAATGGAAGAGTCAGTCTGTTCCTGTCTGTGATGCGCCAGATATTCTGTCTGATCCCGATTTTCTGGGCGCTGTCTCTTCTGGGACTTCAGTTTACCTGGTTTGCGTTTCCGATCTCAGAGGTGCTTGTTGGAGTGACCGGGATGGGAGTGTATTGGAGGACGATCAATGGATGGAAGAATAGTAGGAAATAAAGAAAAGGCTGATGCGTTGGTTTGAAACTGCATCAGCCTTTTTGCTGCATAAATTCGGAAGAAACTGCTGGCGGCAGGATCTGTAGGAATTGTGTGTGTTCTGCAGAGAATGCCGGTAACAGGTTCTGGAGGCGCATGGTCTTAGAAGTACGTCCGTCTCTTCGGCGTATTCCAGCTTCCCACCACGCGCTTCACGTTGGAGATCGTTACGAAGGCGTTGGGGTCCTTTGCCTGGACGTAGTCCATAAACTGACCATATTCCTTTTTGGTGAGGATCGCAAGGATCTCTTCCTTCTGCGTGTCGCTGTAGCCGCCGGTTGCGGTGTAGACGGTGATTCCGCGCTGGAGTGTTTCGATGACGTAGCGCTTGAAATCATCGTTGTGCTCGGAGATCACGCAGACGCGGATCTTTCCGGTGAACTCGTCGATAAAGTAGTCCAGGACGAGGCCGCTGAAGTAGGTGGACAGGGCGCCGATGATCACGGTCTGGAGGTCGTAGGCGAAATAGGAGCTTGCGACGGTCACCATTCCGGCGATAATGATGGACTTTCCGAGATCCATGTGGAGGTACTTGTTCATGATCTTCGCGATAATGTCGAGACCGCCGGACGCGGCGTTGGCGTTAAAGAGGACTGCCTGTCCGTAGCAGATCACGACGATCATTCCCACCACGTCCAGGGCGATATTTCCTGTGGGAGAACCCGGATTTGGGAACAGGATCTCGAACACAAAGAGAAGCGCCGGCAGCAGGACGGAGATAAAGATGATCTTTGTCCCGAAGGTCTTATCCACGAAGAGGAATGCCAGGATGATGCAGATGATGTTTAAGAGCAGCGTCATGGCGGACAGGGACAGCGGGACAAAGTTTACGAGAACCACGGCGAGTCCTGAGATACTTCCGCTGATGATATGGTTCGGGTTCATGAAGAAATAGACTCCCACGGCGATGATGAAGGTGCCGAAGAAGATCGTGGAGAAATATTTTAGTTTTTCAAACATGGTGAGATTCCCTTTTTCGTATTAGTATTTGCGTGTCAATCATATGTGAAAAATGAGTGGTTGTCAAACGTGCGCGTTACAGTGTGAGCGCTTGTATGCGGCAAAGTGAAAAACAGAGCTTGATAAAATATGGAGTATAACCGGGGCTGGAAAACGCGTTGGAGAAGGAAGAGGATGACGAATCCAATCGTGTGAGATATAATGGATCTGGAAGAATTTGCCGGTGTTTGGAGCAGGAAAAGATAAGGTTGGTAATATTATGAATTAGGAGTGTAGAATTATGTTTAGAGAGATTCGAAAAAAGAGAAATAAGATCGAGGATAGCGCGGCGGAGGAACTTCTGCAAAACAGCAGGAGAGGTGTTCTTGCGGTGAATGGGGATGATGGGTATCCGTATGCGATCCCGCTCAATTATTTTTATGACAGGGAGAACCGGAAAATCTATTTTCATGGCGCGCGCGCGGGGCATAAGGTCGATGCTCTGCGGGTATGTGATAAGGTATGTTTTACGGTTTATGGAAATGAGACGATCAGGGAGGAAGCCTGGGCACCGTTTATGCAGAGTACGGTTGTGTTCGGGAGATGTCATTTGATGGAAAATGGCAGTGAGAAAGCAATGGAAATGTTAAAACGGTTTGCGATGAAATATTATCCGAATGAACAGCTGGCTGATGAGGAGATCGCGCAGGCGGGAAGGGCTGTGCAGATGTTTGAAATCGAGATCGAGCATTTGAGCGGCAAGGAGGTGCAGGAAAAGTAGAATGAGATTGAGGAATATTTTGATCGTTGTCAAGGATATTGAGAGATCGATAAGGTTTTATCATGATCTGTTTGGACTTGATATAGTACTTGGTAATGACGGAAATATAATCCTGACGGAAGGGCTTGTGCTGCAGGATGAGAAGATATGGAAGGTTCCAGTTATACAAAAAAGCCGGATAAAATACCGAACGATCCTTCGGCATCTTATCCAGCTTTGTAAATGCGTTTACAAGCCCTCCGATGAGCTGTAAGACAGTATAGCAGGGAAATACAGAATTGTCAACTCAGCGACTTTTCTGATCTTTTAAGCTGAAAGATATTGCTGATGTTCACGTGATACTATATTTATTTCTGCATAGTCTCGATCATGCATTCGTGTTTCTTCGTTGTTTTGTTATAATTAATTCCAACAAGTAATATACTACCATGATAATCTTTCAATGCATTTCCATACTGTTTTTCTCTGATCTGGTCTAAAGCTCCAGATGCGCTTTTATCCCATTTAAGTTCGATCACTACCGCAGGCTTATCTAAATGCAGTTTTCTCGGAATCAGACATATATCAGCAAAACCCTTACCTGTAGGCAGTTCACGGATTATCGTATAATATTCACGTGCAAAGTAAAATGCAAGATTTATGGTACAGCTCAGAGAATTTTCATCGTTGTACTGAAGAATCGAAATTTCATCGTGAGCCTTGTCAACTCCTGCCGCAACTGCGTCGGCGTCCATGGCCCACAATGATTCTAAAAGTTTACGGGATGATTCTACGGAGTCGATCACGCCATGCCAGTTCATGGTGCTGATTGCATTCACATATTCCTGTGAGACTTCTTTATTAGGAATGGCAACGGTACCATCTACGCTGTTGTATGTCAGGTAGCCGAGATGGATCAGTAATGTCAAGACATCATCTTTAGTGGCAAATGTGGTCATATCATTGCTGAAAGTTCCTATATTGATTTGTACTGCTTCACCTGCAAGCATTCTGACCACAGAGTCCTGCAGTCCGTCCATATCCATCTGAATGTAAATTTTTAAGGCTTCATATGTTTCCGTCTGATTCCAATAAGTTCCCAACTTGTGTCGCAGCATGGCTTCCACAACCGATTTAGGACTGTAAATAGAGTAATGTTCATCACCATTCTGGCGATGTGCGATCAGATGATATCCATCATACCATGTTTTCGCTTCCTCGAAATTCATATCGTATGTATCGCAGAGTCTGGATACTTCCTGTTCAGTGAAGCCGAAATACCCGGCCAGATCGCCTGGATCGGTCATGGAATATTCTGTAAACATATTTAATGCGGAATGGGAGCCATATTTTTTAATGGGTAATATGCCGGTCATGTAGGCCAATGCCACATAATCCTTATCCTTCAGCCATGCGCGCAGAAAATCTAAATATTTTTTCTGAGCCTCTTTATTCTGCTTGTACTCCCGGAACAGGCAGTCCCACTCATCGATCAGGATCACAAAAGGACATTTGGTATAACGGAATACGTCTTTCATGACCTGAATCAGATTCTTTTCATCACGAAACTGTATTTCGTGAAATGTCTCCTTAAAATCCAAAATCAGATAATTTTTAAGCATCTCCAGCATTTCTTCCATTGTTTCAGACATACTTAAAAATTCCTGCATATTGATTTTGATCACATCATATTGGTTCAGATTTTCCCTATACGATCTGTCTTTACTGATAGCAAGATTTTGAAATAATTCCGTTGTATCCTCGCTCCGGTCATAATATGCGGCGAGCATATTAGCGGCCATTGATTTTCCGAATCTTCTTGGACGGCTTACACAGATATATTTCTGCTCGGTACAAAGCGCTTCATTGGTTCTGGCGATCAGTTCGCTTTTGTCGACATAAATTTTAGAGCGGAGACTACCGCGGAATGAAAGATTCCCCGGATTCAGATAACTTCCCATGCAAATTCCTCCCATTAGAAAAAGCGTCTTTGATTGTTTTTATTATACTTGATTCCAGCGGGAAGTACAAGGAGTGTTCATTTCCTACGGATGTAAAAATGGCGGCATCGCTCACCATTGAAGCGATACCGCCATTTTTATATCCATTTCTATATATGGACGCGGAGATTATTTGGTCTCTTTCTCCTCAGCAGCAGCTGCAGCAGGTGCAGTTGTAACTTCAGTTTCCGGAACAACGTTGTGAACCGGGATGACGGAGAGCACAACAGCCTCCGGATCAGTCTTTAAGTCGATGTCTTTGTTCTTTGCGATGTCAAGATCCTTGACATGTACGATGTCACCAACCTTGAGACCTGCAGCATCCAGTGTTGTCTTCTCGATCAGTGCGGACGGGAATGCTCTGTAAGCAACTTCGCTCAAGTCTTCCTGAAGAACGCCGCCGATAACAGCTTCACGGTTCAGGATAACGATCTCAGCAGTAGAAGTAACCTTCTCATCGCTTACAAGTGCCTGAAAATCAATCTCATCGATCTTTCTTGTCATTGCATTGTAGTCAATTTCCTTGATCAGGACATCATATACCTGACCCTCAATGTCGAGATTGATCTGGCCGCCTTTATGTTCGGTCTTTAAAAGACGTTCAGCATCTGCAGCGTTCATCTTTACCGGAATGGAGCCTTCGATGGCATGTCCGAAAACATTACCTGTAACAAATCCTTCACGTCTTAATCTCTTTGCCTTTACATCCATGCTTCTTTTTTCAGCTTTTAAAGTAGTCATTTATCTTTTCCTCCAAAAATCTGATTCCCGGCAAACGAACCAGTATTCGTTCTGCCGGATTCGCTTAGCAGCCCTCAGCTTTAGTGTATAAAGGGGTTTTGTTAAGTTTGTGACTAATAACTGTTCAATAGGTCTGCGCATTTACTGCGCTGACCGTAACATAATTTTGGCCAGCAGGCAAAAATCCCATTGCCGCAGGCAATTCGGAATGGATTTTTGCGTAACTGTGAAGGTACTGAACAGTTACCGCTTCTTTCTTGTTACAGCGTAAGTATAGCAGTGTTTTGAGAAACAGATTAACCAAAAATGAAAAATATAAAGGCCTAAATTTTAAAAAGTGCACAAAAACAGAGCGGAGAAAGTCTGTGGATGTTCAAAACGGGGAAAGTGTGATAAGATATAAGGGATCATCACAAAGAAATAATTCGATGAAATAACCGGTGTTATGCAGGAAAGAGACGTGTGGTCATGGAAATGAAACATGATAGCCTGAGAACACGAGGATTCATATAATACGCTGCATGAGATCAGGCGGATCGCTGCAGCAGTCAATGAGGTGAACATTATGAATACAGACAATCGACCAATCGGTGTTTTGGATTCCGGACTCGGCGGTATCAGTGTTTTGAGAGAATTAGTGAAACTGATGCCGGGTGAGGATTTCTTATATTACGGGGATTCCGCGAATGCCCCTTACGGCACACGTACCCCGGAGGAGGTCATTGATCTCACAAAAAAGGATGTGGATTTTTTGCTGGAACGCGGGGCGAAAGCCATAGTTGTGGCCTGCAACACGGCAACCAGTGTGGCGATCCGGGAACTGAGGGAGGAGTATGAGAAGAAGGATATTCCGGTGATCGGAATCGAACCGGCGCTGAAGCCGGCGGTGCTTGCGAAAGAGCACTCAAAGGTTGTCGTTATGGCGACTCCGATGACTCTCTCCCAGACAAAATTTAATTCCATGCTGCATGTCTACGAGGACGAGGCGAATATCATCAAGATGCCGTGCCCGGGACTTGTGGAGTATATCGAGGGCGGAATGTTGGAGGGACCTGTTCTGGATGAGTATCTGGAAAAACAGTTCGAGCCGTACGAGAAATCAGAGATCGACGCGGTGGTACTCGGCTGCACGCATTACCCGTTAGTAAAAGATGAGATTCAGAAGCATCTGCCCGGCGTGGCGATCTATGATGGCGGATTCGGAACCGCGAAGCAGACGAGAAAGCGCCTGACTGAGTGCGGACTGTTATCAGGGAAAGAGTCCGGAGGTGAGGTGAAGATCTTTAACAGTAAGAATACGGAGGATGTTCTGGAGCTTTCGAGAAGACTGTTGAATTTATAGATACATGTAATATCAAAAATATCTGGAGAGAAAGGTATGAAAAAATTATTGTACATTGACGCCTGCGTGAACCGCGATATTTCAAGAACGGAGAGACTTGCGCAGGCTTTATTAAAGGAAATGAACAAGAACGGGGAATATGAGGTCGAGACCCTGTGCCTGGAGGATGAAGATCTGAAGCTTTTTACCGGAAAAGAGAGTGCAGGACGGGAACAGCTCACGAGGGCCGGAATTTATGAGGGACCGCTGTTTGACTATGCAAAGCAGTTTGCGTCCGCAGACCGGATCCTTGTGGCGGCCCCGTACTGGGATTTTACTTTCCCGGCGAGAATGAAATGTTATCTGGAGCAGATCTGTGTGACAGGGCTGACCTTTACCTTTTCTTCCAAGGGAATCCCGGGTGGGCTGTGCCATGCCGACAGTCTCCATTATGTGACCACCAGCGGTGGCTCCATCGGGGCTCTGAATCTCGGATATGAGTATGTCGAGAAACTCTGCAAGGTATATTACGGAATCAATAAGACTGTGTGCTATACCGCAGAGGGGCTTGACATCGAGGGCAATTCCGTGGAAGAGATCATGAAGGCGGCAGAGGAGGAGGCAGTCCGGACATACCGGAACTTTGCGTGATTTCCTCAGGTTCATCTCCTTTTTTACAATAAGATATATCGCGATCGACTTAAGCGGAGGGAAGAAAAAGCTTCCGATCCGCAGCATTACCGTTGCCCCGAAGAATCATATCGACCTCGCGCGGGAGGGCATGAAGGAGTATCTTCACAGCCATGGATATGAGGTGGATGTGGAGCTTTCTAGGATCAAGTTAAGGTATTAGTACGAAAAATCATATTAAGGCATCAATCGAAACAGGACAGATCATCTGCGTGGATGCGGGTGGCTGTCCTGTTTTTTGCGGCTCTATGAAAATGGTTGACGGTAGACGCGATGGAAGTCAGTGTAGATAGAAAAACAAAAATAAATATGTCTGGTGGAAAAATAAGTTATATATTTGGAAGAATAAAGAAGAAAAGAAATTTCCGATAAAAATGAACTTTCCCCCAATTGCCTGTCTCTATAAGACAGATGCATCAAAAAAGAGAGGAGGCAGGACATGGATGAAGAGAATATCGTGAGACGCATGATCAACGGGGACATGGATGCCTTCGGGGAGCTGATGGAGAAGTATGAGAGGCCGGCGCTCAGGGCGGCCTGGCTGATCTCCGGGAACGCGGCGGACAGCGAGGACATTGTCCAGGAGACATTCACCGCCTGCTATTTAAACAGAAAGAAGCTCCGGGATCCGGCAGCCTTTAAGACATGGTTTTACAGGATACTCACAAGGTCCGCGTGGAAGATCAGCAGAAAGTCGCGGAAAGAACAGCCGGAGGAGGAACCTGCATCCGGGCAGGCGGACACCGGAAGGTCCGTCCTGGAAAACTGCATTATGAAGGAAGAGGAGCGGATCCTCTACGAGGCGGTGGAAAAGCTGCCGTCGAAGCAGAAGACCGTGTTGATCCTGTACTATTACAATGATATGCCGATCCGCGAGATCGCAAGGGTCTGCGGAGTGTTTGAGGGAACGGTGAAATCCAGGCTGTTCCACGCGAAGGAACAGTTGAAGCAAATCCTCACACAGGAGGAAGGAGGAAAAACATGGACGATCCTATCTTAGAAAAGAGACTGAAAAATATGTTTGAGAGCCGCGCAGGCGAACTTCCGGACGAATCGGTGCGGGAGGCGCGGATCCGGAGAAATGTATATGAGAAGATAGAAAGAGAGGAAAATTATATGAAGAAAGGTTTTATGAAAAAAGCGGTAGCAGCAGTTGCAGCGATCTGTGTATTTGGAAGCATGACGGCGTTCGCGATTGGAAAGATCGCGGGAATCACATCCCGCACCGATATAAGAGATGAAGTCCACACCTATGAACAGGCGCTGGAGCTTCAGAAGGAGAATGGACCGATGGTAGATTTCCCGGAGAAATTCTCCAACGGGTACGCGTTTAAGGCTGCTGTGCCGGTAAACTATGAGACGGAAGATAAAGATGGAAATAAACTGGGAAACGGAACACAGCTTTCCGTCACATACGGAAAAGACGGCATGGAGGATGTCACGTTTTCCGCGGAAGTCGGCATGGATGGAGAACTCATCCCGGCAGAGGTGAGGACATGCGAGGATGGTACAGAACTCTGTTTCTACAAGCTGACCAACAAGTTCGTTCCGGCAGATTATGAGCTCACCGAGGAGGACAAAAAGGCCCAGGAAGACGGCAATTTTAACCTGGCTTACGGCAGCGATAAGGTCGAAGTTATGACTTCCTACACGGTAGAGTGGAACATGGACGGACAGGGCTACAGCCTCTTCAAGTTTGGTGAGGATCTCGGCGCTGAGGAGATGTTTGGAATGGCGGAAGAGATTATTGCGGGACAGAGTAAGTAGAAGATAAAACAACTGGCAGTTCATAAGATAGATGATGAAAGCCTGAAATAAAAGATTTGATTAAGGAAAACGATCTGTTTGTGGTATTGATGGTTTGCACAGACAGATCGTTTTCCTTTTTTGATGCCATGCATCCAGAGAAAACTGTCGGTGGCAGGTTCTGGAGGTCATGTGTAAATAGAAACTTTAAAAGTAGAGTATTTATTTTTCGTCAGTGATTAACTCATGTGAAATACCGTTTCCGGCGTTTAAAGCAGCAATGACACGGCGTAAGTGATCTAAGTTGCTTTTTGAATAAAAAGGATCAGAGAAAAATTCCTTCTTGATCTTCTCCACTGGCATCTCCTTTCCGGTCCAGAGGCGGAAAGCCTCGGCACCCTGGTAGAGGAGCATATAGGAGCCGTTGAAGAACGGGTTGCCCTGATTTTTAGCCATGGTGAGGAGCTTTGTCTCACGCGGGTTGTAGATGATATCGGAGACGATGAGGTCTTTCGGAAAAGTCAGATTTTCCGGGATCGGGCAGGTGTCCTCGTGGGGGGCCATGCCGACAGAGGTTCCGTTTGTGAGGATGGCGCTGTCTGCAAGCTCTTTCTTTAAGAGATCCGTGTCGGAGAAGTCGCAGATCCTGATCCTGCAGTCAGTGATCTCTGTGAGCTCCTCGACCGTATGGACCAGACGGTCATAGAAGCGGCTGGTGGGTCTCACGAAGACGGAGATCTCCTTTAAACCGTCGAGGGCAGCCTGTACCAGAATTGCTGTGGCAGCTCCGCCGGCGCCGAGCAGAGTCATCTTTTTGCCGATGATATCGTAACCGGCATCTTTTACGGACTGCATGTAGCCGATGCCGTCGGTGTTATGGCCGACGAGACGTCCATCTTCGTTTACGACCGTGTTGACAGCACCGATGATCCGGGCAGCGGTGGAGAGTTCGTCGCAGAGGGAGACCATGAGATTTTTATCCGGCATGGTCAGGTTGAAGCCGCGGGCACCGAGAACCTTTAAACCGGCAACTGCGGTGGGAAGTGCCTCCTCATTGACATCAAATGCGAGGTAGCGGTAGTCGAGCCCGAGAGCCTCAAAGGATGCGTTGTGCATCATCGGGGAGACGCTGTGGGCGCAGGGGCTGCCGAGCAGACAGATAAGACCGGTGTGTCCGGTGATCGGTGAAGCTGCGGATGTGGTGTTTTCCATTTTATGTGTACCTCCGGGGAGTGATTTTTCTTGATTTATTATAACAGTGCAGGAAAGTAAATGCAAAAGAAAATTTATGATTTCACAGTGTGAAAATGTAGAAAGCAGAAAAATTAAAAATACAGAGGGTTGAAATTGGAATAGATCAGGGATACGAAGGTTCTTTGATTGCAGAGTATGTTAAAATCTGGTATACTTGCACTAAATGACGCATGAAAGTGGAAAAGTGTTTTGGATGTAAGAGAAAACTGTTAGAGATTTTGAGAGACTATTAGTACGAAAAGGAGAATTTAGATTATGGCGGGATTGAAGGAACATATTTTTCTGATCGGATTTATGGGCTGCGGGAAGAGTACAAACGCAGCGTGCCTGGCGGAGATGACCGGGGCGAGGCAGGTGGAGATGGATCAGATGATCGTGGAGAATGAGGGGATGGCGATCGCGGATATTTTTAAGGAGAAGGGGGAACCATATTTCCGGGAGCTGGAGACAGATCTGATCAAAAGCTTTGTGGGAGTGGAACCGGCGGTGATCTCCTGTGGGGGCGGTGCTGTCCTGAAGGAGGAGAATGTGCGGCTTATGAAGGAGTCTGGGAAGATCGTGCTTCTCACGGCAGAGCCGGAGACAATCTACGAGCGTGTGAAGGACAGCACGGAGAGACCGGTACTGAATGGGAATATGAATGTTGGGTATATTGAAGAGCTGATGGAGAAGCGCAGGCCGAAGTATGAGGCGGCGGCTGATGTGAAGGTTGCTACGGATGGGAAGACGGCAGGAGAAATCTGCGGGGAGATCCTTGAGATTTGTGGGAAATAAAGATTGGCGGGAGTACGCGCCGGTGAGTCTTCGGGCGCGGACGCAGGGGTTCGGGAGCGGTTCCTCTAAGCTTGCAGAAGAATGCTAAAGGCGGAGAACAGTCGGCACAACTCGCTGACGCTCAGACAAGTGCCGCCTGTCCTCCAACGCATTCTCCTGCGAGCCAAGAGGAAGCCAGGCTCCCTGCACAAAGCGTCCGTGCCCGAAGACTCACCGGCGCTGTGCGTTGGCGGTTTGGAAGATTGCGTATCAGCGCGGTGTGTTGACAGGAGCGAGGAGAAGTTATGTGTTTGAGTCTGAAGGTTTAAAATCGCGCTCTATTTCGAAAATTTCGAAAATTCGCTGGATTGCGTGTTGGTGGTTCAAGGGAGAGGGACTGAGGGCAGGTCGGAAAATGTAGAGAATGGCTGGAAATAGGTTGGAAAAAGTGCGGGAAATGTCTGAAATGGGGTCAGAAAAAGCGTCCGCATATGATCGAAAGGTGATCATGTGCGGACGTTTTTTTATGGAATTTCGGGATTTTTTCCGAGGCGGACGGCTTCTAAATACTTTTGGGTCTCCTCGTCCGCATGCGCGAACAGATAATTTTTTGCACTGCCGGTATGTTTTCCTTTCTCCTCGGAGATCAGCTTGCCGACGCGTTCGATCTCTTCACGGAAATCCCTCGCGGACCAGAGGATGCAGCCCTGACTGCGGATAATGAGCTGGATCACGCCGTCGGAGGTAGCGACTGTGGTGCGGTATCGTCTGCCGATGCGGATCGCGACTTTTTCGATGTACTGGTCGGCGGTCTCCGCCTCTTTTGTATACACGACGTTGATGTTGTGGTATTTCTGGACCTTCTCCACACCGCCGGGGACCTTGTAGGCATCGAAGACGACGATGACACATATTTTCCGGAATCCCTGGTAGTTGCTTAGGATGTCCATGAGCTTGTAGCGGGCTGCGTCGATGCTGACTGCCGCCAGGTCGCTCAGCTCCTCCCAGGCAAAGATGATGTTGTAGCCGTCAACGAGAAGATACTCGTCCTCTGGCGCCTCTTTTTCCTTCACCGGCTTCACCGGGCTGGCGTTCTTTGCGCGGATCACGGTGCGGGAGTCGTAGTCGGAGGCAAGCTTCCGCTTCGGCTCGCCGTATGTACGGGTGAAGATGGCCTGGAGTTCCTTGTCATCATAGAAGGAAAGGGAAGAACCTCCATTTCCGCGGCTGTCGGAGGAAGAACCGGCAGTGCCATTCGCGGAAGCTCCAGAGTCGATACCGTTACCAGAAGCGGCAGAGCCGCTCGAACCAGGTCCAGCTCCAGAGCCAGAATTTTTACTGCCAGAAAAACCAGAGCCATCAGCGCTGCCGCCAGCCGCTCCACTCGGAACTTTCCCCGCAGCTACATCCGCTGCCATCGCCTGCAGCCGTTCATTCGCTTCCTTAAGCTCCCGTTCCTGCTGTTCCTTCGCAAGCTGCTTTGCCAGCGGACTCTCCACATGCATATACTGCTTCACCTCATTCCACGGCACCACGAAGCCTGCCCCGTGGGAGCAGAAGACAGATCCGGCAGGGTCCTGGAGGTCGGAATCGAAATCGTAGCCGGAGGCCGCGATAACCTCCTCGGCGTTGTGGCACGGTTCGTAGCCGGAAAGACTCAAGGTCAGCCGTCCGCGGCCTTTCGTGTAGGAGATCACGTCGCGCTGGTAATTTCTCATGGTGGAAACCGGAGCGGTCCCCGTAAGAAGAGCCATGGAGCCGTCCTGTTCCGGTGCGGAAAATTCACCCTGCATCCGGTCAAGATCCGCCATTGCGCGCCCAAGGTTTTCCGATGGGACTTCCAGCCGGAACGCGTAGTACGGCTCTAAGAGCACACACCCCGCCTCGCAGAGTCCCTGACGGACAGCGCGGTAGGTTGCTTGGCGGAAATCGCCGCCCTCTGTGTGCTTCTGGTGGGCACGCCCGGCGATCAGAGTGATCTTTATATCGGTGATCTCGGAACCGGTGAGGATTCCCCGGAACCGCTTTTCCTCCAGATGTGTCAGGATCAGCCTCTGCCAGTTCCGATCCAGCATATCCTCGTTGCAGTCTGCGTCAAAGACAAGTCCGCTTCCCGGTTCGCCTGGCTCCATCAAAAGATGGACTTCCGCGTAGTGGCGCAGCGGTTCGAAATGTCCGACGCCCTCGACGGTCTTAGCGATCGTTTCCTTATATACAATATTTCCTTCGCCAAATTCGATCTCCACGCCGAATCGTTCCCGTACCTGACTTTTCAGGATTTCCATCTGTACATCGCCCATGACCTGTGCCTGGATCTCGCCAAGCGCCTCGTTCCAGACGATATGGAGCTGCGGGTCTTCCTCCTCGAGCATGCGCATGTTTTTGAGCATGGTGTGGGAGTCTGTTCCAAAGGGCAGCAGGATCCGGTAGGTGAGGACCGGCTCTAAAAGCGGAAGAGCACTCTCGGAGGCAGTTCCGAAGACCTGTCCAGGTCTCGTGTCGGAGATTCCGGTGACGGCCACCACCATGCCAGGTTCCGCTTCCTTCAATGCCTCAAACTTTGAGCCGGAGTAGAGCCGGATCTGGTTGATCTTCTCCTCAGAATCAGGGGACAGCGAATCGCGGATCTTCAAACTTCTGCCCGTGACCTTCAGATGCGTCATCCGGACGCCTGCCTCATCGCGGGAGATCTTGAACACCTTCGCGCCGAAGTCCTTCGTGTAGTCCGGACATGACGCAAACTCCCCGAGGGCGGTCAGAAATTCCCGGACGCCGGAAAGTTTTAACGCAGAGCCGAAAAAGCACGGGAAGAGTTTCCGGTCATGGATGACTTTCCGCACATCGTCTGTCTTTAAAGTACCGTCTGCGAGGTAAGCTTCCAGAAGCGCTTCATCGCAGGTGGCGATCTCCTCGGCTGCCTCTTCTGGATCTCTGCATACCGCCGCAAACGGTTCAGCAGAAGCTGAAAATGTCAACACATCCTCATTCCCGATCACCCCGCTGAAGTCCACGACTCCATGATCCAGCCGCTCCTTCAGCGATGCCAGCACCGCATCTCGATCCGTCCCTTTCTGATCCATCTTATTCACAAAGATAAACACCGGGATCCGGTATCGTCTTAAAAGTCTCCAGAGCGTCTCCGTATGTCCCTGCACCCCATCCGCCCCGCTGACGATGAGCACCGCGTAGTCCAGCACCTGCAGTGTCCGCTCCATCTCCGCCGAAAAGTCCACATGACCCGGTGTGTCAAGAAGTGTCACGGAGGCATCGCCTAATGGAAAGACCGCCTGCTTCGAAAAGATCGTGATGCCACGGGCGCGCTCCAGTGCAAACGTATCGAGAAACGCGTCCCGGTTGTCTACGCGCCCCATTTTCTTTAATTTTCCTGTCTCATATAAAATTGCCTCGGACATGGTCGTCTTTCCAGCGTCGACATGCGCGAGGATACCGATAACAAATCGTTTCATATACAATAAGGTCTGCTTTCTGTAATATAGATATAATAAGTGACCTGCCTCCTGAAAGAAAATAAAAGGCGGCAGCGTAAACATAGTATATCAGAAAATAGAATCCCATGCAACGAGGCACCGGCACAGGATTCACCAGGATCAGCATGATTTGCGTAAACGGAACAGGTCTGTCGGGCTGGTCGCTGCCCCAAAATCATAGAAAACACCCGGAAAACTGCACAGAAATCCCGCAAACAGGCACTTTTCCCAGCAAACCCCTTGATTTTTCAGATGTTCTATGCTATGATTTTGACGATAACATAAGTAACCGGTCAAAAGAGTGGACGAAAAAGTCCACTCTTTCGTTTTGCATAACCGGAATATTCCGGCAGAAAGGCGGTGGAAACCCATGGCAAGAAGAGATGAATATGAATCCAGGGTCGAGAAATTTTTAATTCCGATCATGGAAGAGAATAATTTTGAACTGGTGGACGTGGAGTACGTGAAGGAAGCGGGTACCTGGTACCTGAGAGCCTATATCGACAAAGAGGGCGGATTTACAGTGGATGACTGTGAGATGGTATCGAGACGCTTAAGCGACTGGCTCGATAAAGAAGACTTTATCGATGACAGCTATATTCTGGAAGTAAGCTCCCCGGGACTCGGCAGACCGTTAAAGAAAGAGAAGGACTTCAAGAGAAGTCTTGGCGAAGCAGTCGATATCAAGCTGTACCGCGCCATCGAGAGACAGAAAGATTTCTCCGGAATTCTCACGGCATATGACGCGGACACCGTAACGATTCGCTACGAGGACGGTTCCGAGAGCACGTTTAATAGAAAAGATATTGCCTTAATCCGTCTGGCATTCGATTTTTAATAAGGAGGATAAAAAATGAATAAGGAACTGATGGAATCGATGAATATACTCGAAAAAGAGTACAACATCAGTAAGGACACATTGCTGGAGGCAATTGAGAATTCACTTCTCACAGCCTGCAAGAACCACTTTGGCAAAGCCGACAATGTGAAAGTCATCATTGATCCGGATGGCTGCGACTATTCTGTATATATGGAAAAAGAGGTCGTTGAGACTGTGGAGGACCCGATCACACAGATCAGCCTCGCCGACGCAAGAATGATCGCTCCGCGACATGTCCTTGGTGATATCGTCCAGATCCCCATTGATTCCCATGATTTCGGCAGAATCGCGACGCAGAACGCGAAGAACGTGATCTTACAGAAGATCCGCGAGGAGAGCCGGAAGTCTCAGTTAAGCGAGTGGCAGTGTAAGGAGAAAGAGGTTGTTACAGGTATCGTCCAGCGTTATATCGGCCGCAATGTCAGCGTAGATCTCGGAAAGATCGATGCGATCCTTCCGGAAGCTGAGCAGGTAAAGGGCGAAGTATTCCAGAGAACTGAGCGCATCAAGGTTTATATCCTGGAAGTTAAGGACAGCCCGAAGGGACCGAGAATCTCCGTATCCAGAACGCATCCGGACCTCGTAAGACGTCTGTTTGAGGCTGAGATCGCAGAGGTCCGCGACGGTACCGTTGAGATTCGCGCCATCGCCCGTGAGGCAGGTTCCAGAACAAAGATCGCTGTAAGCTCCACAGACCCGAACGTTGATCCGGTAGGTGCATGTGTAGGTTTAAACGGCGCGAGAGTCAACGCGATCGTCAACGAGCTCCGCGGTGAGAAGATCGATATCATCAACTGGGACGACAACCCGGCGTTCTTAATTGAAAACGCGTTAAGTCCGGCGAAGGTCATCTCCGTCGTTGCGGATGAGGACGAGAAAGAGGCACAGGTCATCGTTCCGGACTACCAGTTATCCTTAGCGATCGGTAAAGAAGGACAGAATGCAAGACTTGCCGCAAGACTTACCACCTACAAGATCGATATCAAGAGTGAGACACAGGCGAGAGAGCTTGGCCTCTTCGACGATATGGATTTCGGCGAGGAAGGCTTTGAGGGCGAGTACGAGAAAGATGTAGAGCCGGCAGAGGACGAAGTTCCGGCAGAGGAAACTTCCGAAGCACAGGCTGAGACAGAAGAATAGGAGAGAAGGGAACGACCACAGTGAGTACAGTAAAGAAGGTTCCGCAGAGACAGTGCATTGGCTGCGGTGAAATGAAAAACAAGCGGGAGCTGATCCGTGTCTTAAAAGGTACTGACGACGTGATTTCCATTGACGCGACCGGAAGAAAAAACGGACGCGGCGCATATATCTGCCCATCCATGGCATGCTTTGAAAAGGCAGTGAAGAGCCGGGGACTGGAACGCTCCTTTAAAATGGCAATTCCAAAAGAGGTTTACGAAAGTCTGAAAAAGGAGATGGAACAGATCGATGAACAGAAATAAGGTCCTGGGCCTGCTGGGCCTGGCGGAGAAAGCCGGCAAGGTAAGAAGTGGCGAGTTCTCCACAGAGAAGGCGGTAAAGTCCGGAAAAGCCGGACTGGTGATCGTATCGGAAGAATCTTCGGACAACACAAAGAAAATGTTCCGGAATATGTGTACTTACTATAAGGTCCCGTACTTTGAGTTCGGAAGCAAGGAAGAGCTCGGACACATCCTGGGAAAGCAGATGAGAGCGTCCCTGGCCGTGATCGACGAGAATTTTTCCAATGCGTTGTTGAAGCATTTTACTGCAAAAGCGTAGTCCTGCGGACATGAGGAGCGCATGCCTGCATGCGGCGGGTCATGTACATTGGCGATGGTTTGCAGGGACTATTTTGGAGGTGGCGAGCGTGAGTGAGTTTGAAAAGGATTTAAGAAAGAAAAAAGAGGGAACAGATACATTGAATCAGAATCAGGAGAATTCCACAAAGCCGGCAGTTCCGGCTGAAGGAGAAAATAATGCGCCGGCAGCACCGGCAAAGAAGCGTATTGCGGCAGTTTACCGTCCGCAGAACAGCACACAGAAACGTCCGGCAGGAAACCGCCAGCAGGGCGGTCAGAGACCGGCAAGACCGAACAACGGTTCCGGCATGCAGGTGAGACCGACGACAAACAGCGCGCCGGCAGCACCGGCAAAGGCAGCTGAGACTTCAGCAGCACCGGCACCGGCACCGGAGAAAAAGGCGGAGACAGTTAAGACAGAGGCACCGGCACAGGATCTTCGTGAGAATGTCCGTCCGCTTCCGAACCAGAGCCGTCCGGAAGGACGCCAGGGCTTCCAGTCCAGAGAGAGCCGTCCGTTCCCGGGACGCGACGGAAACCGTGAGAGCGGAAGAGATAACCGCCAGGGCGGCTATCAGGGCAGCAGAGATAATAATCGTCAGGGCGGCTACCAGGGTAACAGAGATGGAAACCGCCAGGGTGGCTACCAGGGCAACAGAGACGGAAACCGCCAGGGCGGCTATCAGGGCAACAGAGACGGAAACCGCCAGGGTGGCTACCAGGGCAACCGCGATAACAACCGTCAGGGCGGCTACCAGGGCAACAGAGACGGAAACCGCCAGGGTGGTTATCAGGGTAACAGAGATAACAATCGCCAGGGCGGCTACCAGGGCAACAGAGACGGAAACCGCCAGGGTGGCTACCAGGGCAACCGTGACAACAATCGTCAGGGCGGTTACCAGGGCAGAAACGACAGCCGTCAGGGTGGAAACAGAAGCGGCATGGGCATTCCGAAGCCGTCCTTCGATACACCGCTTGCACAGAAGCAGCAGAACACAAAGCAGAGCAAGAACGCTTACAAGAAAGAGCATGACGCAAAGAAAGACCGCGATATCGAGATGAAAGGCAAGGCAGGAAAGGGCCAGAAGGGCGTAAAAGCTCCGGTTATGCCGCCGCAGCCGAAGAAGGAGGAGGCGAAGGTCGAGGAGATCAAGACCATCGTAATCCCGGAGGTTATCACGATCAAAGAACTCGCGGACAAGATGAAATTACAGCCGTCCGCGATCGTTAAGAAGCTCTTCTTACAGGGCACCATCGTTACGATCAACCAGGAGATCGACTTCGAGAAAGCCGAAGAGATCGCTATGGAGTATGATGTTCTCTGCGAGAAGGAGAAGAAGGTCAACGTCATCGAGGAACTCTTAAAAGAGGAAGAAGAGGATGAGAAGGACATGGTTCCGAGACCGCCGGTCATCTGCGTAATGGGTCATGTCGATCACGGTAAAACTTCTCTTCTCGACGCGATCCGCCAGACAAATGTAACCTCCAGAGAGGCAGGCGGTATCACACAGCACATCGGTGCCTATGTTGTTGAGTACAACGGACAGAAGATCACATTCCTGGATACACCGGGTCATGAGGCGTTCACGGCAATGCGTATGCGTGGTGCCCAGGCGACCGATATTGCGATCCTTGTAGTCGCAGCGGACGACGGTGTTATGCCGCAGACTGTTGAGGCGATCAACCACGCGAAAGCCGCAGGCGTTGAGATCATCGTTGCTGTCAACAAGATCGATAAGCCGAGCGCAAACGTAGAGAGAGTAAAACAGGAGTTATCCGAGTATGAGCTGATTCCTGAGGACTGGGGCGGAAGCACCGTATTCGTACCGGTTTCCGCACATACAAAAGAGGGAATCCCGGAACTTCTCGAGATGATCCTCTTAACAGCAGAGGTAAAAGAGTTAAAGGCAAACCCGAACCGCCGCGCAAGAGGTCTCGTGATCGAGGCGCAGCTTGATAAGGGAAGAGGACCGGTGGCAACGGTACTTGTACAGAAAGGTACCTTAAAGGTCGGTGACGCTATCGCCGCTGGCTGCTGCTACGGTAAAGTCCGCGCCATGATGGACGATAAGGGCAACCGTGTCAAAGAGGCTGGCCCGTCCACTCCGGTTGAGATCCTCGGTCTCAACGATGTTCCGAACGCAGGTGAGGTATTCATCGCGCACCAGAACGAGAAAGAGGCTAGAAGCTTCGCAGAGACATTCATCGCAGAGAGCAAGAATAAGCTTATCGAAGATACAAAGGCAAAACTCTCCTTAGACGACCTGTTCTCACAGATCAAGGCCGGAAATGTCAAGGAACTTCCGATCATCGTAAAAGCCGATGTACAGGGTTCTGTAGAGGCTGTAAAACAGAGTCTCGTAAAACTTTCCAACGAGGAAGTTGTTGTCAAAGTCATCCACGGCGGCGTTGGCGCGATCAACGAGTCCGACGTTACACTTGCATCCGCTTCCAATGCGATCATCATCGGTTTCAACGTTCGTCCGGACGCACAGGCGAAGTCCATCGCGGACCGCGAGAAAGTCGACATGCGTCTGTACCGCGTCATCTACCAGGCGATCGAGGATGTAGAGGCTGCCATGAAGGGTATGCTGGATCCGGTATACGAGGAGCAGGTAACCGGTCATGCAGTTGTCCGCCAGACATTCAAGGCATCCGGAGTCGGCACCATCGCCGGTTCCTATGTGCTTGACGGTAAGATCACCCGTGGAAGCAAGGCCCGCATCACGAGAGACGGCGAGCAGATCTTCGAGGGACCGCTGGCATCCTTAAAGCGTTTCAAGGACGATGTGAAGGAAGTCAACGCAGGTTACGAGTGCGGTCTTGTATTCGAGGGCTTCAACGATCTCCAGGAAGACGATATGATCGAAGTTTATATCATGGTAGAGGTACCGAGATAGTCCCAGACAGAGAAGAGGTAATATCATGAGAAAAAACAGTGTAAAAAATATCCGGATCAACGGCGAAGTCCAGAAAGCTCTGAGCGAAATCATCCGCTCCGAGCTCAAGGACCCGCGTGTTCATCCGATGACAAGCGTGGTTCAGGTCTCGGTCACACCGGACCTTAAGATCTGTAAGGCCTACATCAGCGTCCTTGCGGACGAGGAGCAGGAGAAAGATACGATCCGCGGCTTAAAGAGTGCGGAGGGCTTTATCAGAACCCAGCTGGCAAAAAAAGTAAATCTTCGGAACACTCCGCAGATCTTCTTTGTGCTGGACCAGTCTATCGAGTACGGCGTCCGCATGTCCAAGCTCATCGATGAGGTGACAAAGGATATGCCGGAGGAGCAGGAAGACGACGGAACTGAGAGCGAAAATTAAACGAAGGAACCGGTCTGCGTGGAAAATACGCGGACAGGAGCGTACTGAAATCATATAGAGGAATCCGGTCGGACACGCGTAACGCGGATTCTGCCGGATTTTTCTGTTTTTTATATTACAATACACATTAAGGGAGGCGGAACTTTTGGGAATTCTTGATGAGATGCTGGAAGGAAAGAAGAGCATTGTGATCCTTGGCCATGTAAATCCTGACGGGGACTGTATCGGTTCCTGTCTGGGACTCTATAATTATCTGAAGGAAAATTATGAGGGGCTTGAGGTCTCGGTGTATCTGGAGAAAATAGGAGTGAAATTTTCCTTTCTTTCCGGTTTTGAGGATGTACACACAGAATACGACGACACAAAAACATTTGACCTTTGCATCACATCGGATGCCAGCGACGTTCCACGCCTGGGCGTCTTCGCCCCGTACCGGGAGACAGCAAAAGATACATTCTGCGTTGACCACCACATCACGAACAAGGGAATGTGCAGGGTCAACGTGATCGAGAGCTGGGCAAGCTCCGCAAGTGAGGTGATGTTCCGACTTCTCGATAAGGAAAAGATCAGCAAAGCGGTCGCAGAGTGCCTGTACACGGGAATCGCCCATGACACCGGTATCTTCAAGTTCTCAAGTACATCGAGGCAGACCATGGAGATCGCCGGATTTTTAATGGAAAAAGGCATTGATTTCCAAAAGATCATCGATGACAGCTTTTTTGCGAAGACATACGGTCAGGCGAAGCTTCACGGCCGGGCTGTTCTCGACAGTGTCCGGATTCTGGATAACCGTTGTGTATACACGGTTGTCACGACGGATGAGTTAAGGGAATATGGCTGCACCGTAAAGGCCACGGACGGAATCGTGGACCAGCTTCGGATCATTGAAGGCATCGAGATCGCGTTTCTGCTCTACCAGACGGGAAATCCTGACGAGTACAAGGTGAGCCTCAGAACGAACTCCGCAGTGGATGTGAGCCGGATTGCCCAGAGCTTCGGCGGCGGCGGACATGTGAAGGCCGCAGGCTGCACGATGACGGGGGAGCCGCAGGAGATCGTGGAGAAGATCAGCGGAAAGATCTGCGAGCAGTGGGAAGAGCTCAAGTAACGAACACCGGAGGAAAGAATGTACGACGGAATTATTAACGTATATAAAGAAAAAGGATTCACCTCCCACGATGTCGTGGCGAAAATGCGGGGGATCCTGGGTCAGAGAAAGATCGGTCATACGGGGACTCTGGATCCGGCGGCGGAAGGTGTTCTTCCGGTGTGCGCAGGAAAAGGCACGAAGCTCTGCGATATGCTGACCGATCACGACAAGACATACAGGGCTGTTCTTCTTCTTGGAACCGAGACGGACACGGAGGATACGACGGGTACGGTGCTGGAGACGAAAGATACATCGGGCCTCGCAGAAGACGAAGTGCAGGATGTGGTCCTCTCCTTTATCGGGGATTACGCCCAGGTTCCGCCAATGTACTCGGCACTCAAGGTCGATGGAAAGAAGCTCTATGAGCTTGCGCGAGAGGGAAAGACTGTGGAGCGGAAAGCGCGCCCGGTTAAGATCTTCGATATCCAGATCGAGAGGATGGAGCTCCCAGAGGTCACGATGACCGTGTCCTGCTCAAAGGGAACTTATATCCGCACCCTGTGCCATGATATCGGCGCGAAGCTCTCCGTCGGCGGCTGCATGAAGGAGCTTCTTCGGACAAAGGTGGGCCGGTTTGAGCTCTCAGAGAGCCGGACACTGGACGAACTTCAGAAGTTAAAAGAGGAAGACCGGCTGGCGGAGGCCGTACTTCCGGTGGAGGAAGTCTTCAAGGAGCTTCCGGAGATCCGCTCGGATACGGAGGAGCTCGATAAGCTCTTAAAGAATGGAAATCCGTTCCGCAGCCGCGCAGTAAAAGATGTAAAGGGCGGGGACATGTTCCGCGTTTATCATTCGGATGGAACCTTTATCGGGGTGTTTAAGTACGACGAAGAGAAACACATGTACTATCCGGAAAAAATCTTTCTGGGAGGAAATTGACATGCAGTACATCGCGGAAACCAGAGAGTTTCAGATCAAAGAGAAAACAGTCGTCAGCATCGGTAAATTTGACGGTCTCCACAGGGGACACCAGAAGCTGATGCATGAGATGTTAAAATGGAAGGAACAAGGCTTTAAGATCGCCGTGTTCACCTTCGCGACGCCTCCGGGAACCCTGGTAAAGGGAAAGATGCAGACCATGATCATGACGAACCCGGAGCGTGAGATGCTTTTGGAGAGAGCCGGTGTGGACTACATCGTGGAATACCCATTTGATGAGGAAGTATGCCATATGGCACCGGAGAAGTTCGTCTCCGACATCCTGGTGGGACACATGAACGCCGGGGTCATCGTTTCCGGTCCGGACTGCCACTTTGGATACAAGGCAGCCGGGGACTGCGCGATGCTGGAGCGCCTGTCGTCTGAGTACGGATACCGCTATTTTGTTGTTGACAAGGAGCGGGACGAGGAAGGAAAGATCATCAGCAGCACCTACATCCGTGAGATGCTGGCGGACGGAAATATCATAAAGGCAAACAAGCTTTTGGGGTATTATTACTTTGTCACCGGAACGGTGCAGCATGGAAACGCCATCGGACACACAAAATTATATCCGACGGCGAACCTGATCCCGCCGGCGGTGAAACACCTGCCGAAGTTCGGCGTCTATGTGACGAGAGTGACCGTGGACGGAAAAACTTACGGTGGACTGACAAATGTGGGGGCAAAACCTACGATCTCCGGGGAAAATCCTGTGGGAGTGGAGACTTATCTCTATAATTTTGAGGGAGATCTCTACGGAAAAGACATGAAAGTGGAGCTTCTCGACTTTGTGAGACCGGAGATGAAGTTTGAGTCCATCGACGCGCTGAAGGCGCAGCTGGACCATGATATCAAGGAGTGCCAGAGACGGTATCTGGAGTTTGTGTAAAAAGACGGCGTCCGATTCTCTAAAGGAGATGCGGGCGTATCTTATGAAATATGGAGAAGGAAGAATTGGAGTTAGAAAATAAGCCGGAAGGCGGGGAAAAAGAAAAGCAGGCGCCGGATCAGAAGCCGGCGATGACATATGCAGAATTTAAGGCCCAGAAAGGGAGAAAACGGGGGAAAAACCGTGGGACCGGAATGAATAAGGACCTGGCGGTAAAGATCGCGGCTGTGTGCGGCGGCGTGGTCGTTCTCATTGGAGCCGTTGGCGGCGGCCTCTACTGGCATGAATCCTCAAAATACAAGACATGTTTTCTGCCCGGAACCATCGTTGACGGCATGGATGTGACGGGAAAGACGGCATCGGAAGTGGAAGACGCCATCATGGAGCAGTTAAAGGGATATACGCTGACCATCAATGGGCGCGAGGATCTCTCTGAGTCCATCACCGGGGAGAGTGTGGGACTTTACGCGGAGTTTGATGATACGTTAGATAAGGCCATCGCCGCCCAGAAGCCGATGGACTGGGGAAAATACCGGTTTGGAAAAGCGGTGAATGAGGTAAATACGGATGCCCTGCTCCGCTACAGCGACGATATGCTGAATGAGGCAGTAGAAGGTCTCTCCTGCATGGACGAGGAAAATATGAGAGAGCCGGAGGACGCGAAGATCTCCGATTATGATTCCGCGACAGGCTCTTATTCGATCATAAAAGAGGATGAGGGAACGGAGCTCCTGGAGGACAAGGTGAAAGAGGCGGTCGCCACTGCGATCATGTCCCTGGCGGAGAGCGTGGACCTCGAGGAGCAGGGATGTTATCTGGCTCCTTCGGTGACCTCCGAGGACGAGGCACTTAAGACGGCCTGCGAGACCATGAACAAGTATGTGGGGGCGAAGATCACATATAAGTTTGGAGATAAAGCGGAGACGCTGAACGGAAATGAGATCCATAACTGGCTCACGGTCAACGGAACGAGCGTCAGTGTCAGCGAGTCGAAGGCGGCGGAGTATGTCAAGAACCTGGCATCCACCTGTAACACCGCGTATAAGCCGAAGACATTGAAGACATCCTACGGAAAGACGGTGACCATCACCACCGGAAATTACGGATGGAAGATCGACCAGGCGAAGGAGACGGCAGCTCTCGTGAGCCTCATCAAAAATGGGGAGCAGACATCCAGAGAGCCGGAGTATTCCCAGAAGGCCGCGAGCCATTCGGGAAATGATTATGGAAATACATACGTGGAAATCAACCTGACGGCGCAGCATCTTTACTTCTATGCGAATGGAAAGCTTCTTGTGGAGTCGGATTTCGTGTCCGGAAATGCCGCGAAGGGCTGGAGTACCCCGGCGGGTGCTTATTCCATCACGTATAAGCAGAGAAATGCGACCCTGAAAGGCCAGGGATACGCGACTCCTGTTTCCTACTGGATGCCGTTTAACGGCGGAATCGGTCTGCATGACGCGAATTGGAGAAAGACATTTGGTGGAACGATCTACAAGAATGGCGGATCCCACGGCTGCGTCAACCTACCGCCGGCAGTGGCGAAGACCATCTACGAGAACATCTCCGCGGGAGATCCTGTCCTGTGCTACCATTTAGACGGCACGGAGAGCTCCAAGACCGGCGGAACGAAGAAGGACGGGACGGCGGAGACAACGGCAGCTACGACGGCAGTGCCGACAACCGCGGCACCTGAGACGACGGCAGCACCGGCGACCACGGCAGCGCCGGAAACGACCGCGGCGGGACCGTCCGTGCCGGAGACAACCGCGGCACCTGAGACGACACCTGCAGTTACGGCGGACGGGGACAACGAGAGCTTCGGACCGGGATTCGTGCAGGAGACGGAAGGCATGACAGAGCAGGAAGTCGGACCTGGATTTTAAAATCTGTTTAAAAGAAAAGCAGTTCAATTTTGTGACGTTTAAACACGAGTTGAACTGCTTTTTTGAACTGTAACGATTCTGGAGCTTTTTATGAAAAAAACATATTTACTTTTAAAGACAGGTATGCTATACTGTCGGAGTATGTGAAAGCGCCGACGCTCGGTCAGCGGATAACTCCAACCGGGACCTGGTGATCGGTAAGTTTAAAGAATTTTAAGGAGGAAATCACAATGATTTCAAAGGAAAAGAAAGCAGCTATTATCGCTGAGTACGGCAGAAAACCGGGCGACACAGGTTCACCGGAAGTTCAGATCGCAATTCTTACAGAGAGAATCGCAGAGCTCACAGAGCATTTAAAAGTTAACCCGAAAGATCATCATTCCAGACGTGGTCTTCTTATGATGGTAGGTCAGAGACGTGGTCTTCTTGCATACCTTAAGAAATCTGATCTTGAAGGATACCGTGCTCTTATTGAGAAGTTAGGCATCAGAAAGTAATAGCAGACTTATGGGTGGAGCGCATGATTTCGTGTACTCCACCTTTGTTGTAATTGACAGACGGAAGAAACTTCCGAGACCGCTAAAGTAGGCATGAGTGATCCGGAGCTTACGGGTTCGCGTGTTAACCAACGCGTAGATCATGTTTAGTTTAGTAGTTTCGGCTTCTTCTGTCGCAACATTTAAGAAAAGGAGACGAAGCCATGTTTAAGAGTTTTTCCATGGAACTTGCAGGACGTACCCTTACCGTTGAGGTAGGCCGCGTTGCAAAGCAGGCAAACGGTGCAGCATTCATGCACTACGGCGATACAGTTGTTCTTTCTACCGCAACTGCATCTGACAAGCCGAGAGACGGAATCGATTTCTTCCCGTTAAGCGTAGAATATGAAGAAAAATTATACTCCGTAGGAAAAATCCCGGGCGGATTCACAAAGAGAGAGGGAAAGGCATCCGAGAACGCGACCCTTACTTCCCGTGTTATCGACCGTCCGATGCGTCCGTTATTCCCGAAAGATTACAGAAACGACGTAACACTTGACAACATTGTTATGTCTGTTGACCCGGAGTGCAGCCCGGAGCTCACAGCTATGCTCGGTTCCGCGATCGCTACATGCATTTCCGATATCCCGTTCGACGGTCCGTGTGCAATGACTCAGGTAGGTCTTATTGACGGCGAGTTCATTATCAACCCGACCGCTGCTCAGAAGAAAGTTTCTGACCTTGCTCTTACCGTTGCATCCACAAGAGAGAAAGTTATCATGATCGAGGCCGGCGCAAAGGAAGTTCCGGAGCATACCATGATCGACGCGATCTTCAAGGCACACGAAGTAAACCAGGAGATCATTAAATTCATCGACCGCATCGTTGCTGAGTGCGGTAAAGAAAAGCACACTTACGAGAGCTGCGCAATTCCGGATGAGCTGTTTGCTGCGATCAAAGAGATCGTTCCGCCGGCTGAGATGGAAGAGGCAGTATTTACAGACGAGAAGCAGAAACGTGAGGAGAACATCCGCCAGATCACAGAGCGTCTCGAAGAGGCATTTGCTGAAAACGAAGAGTGGCTTCCGCTTATCGGACAGGCTGTCTACCAGTATCAGAAGAAGACCGTAAGAAAGATGATCTTAAAAGATCACAAGCGCCCGGATGGCCGCCGCATCGACGAGATTCGTCCGTTAGCTGCTGAGATCGATATCCTTCCGCGCGTACATGGTTCCGGTATGTTCACCCGCGGACAGACCCAGATCTTAAACGCCTGCACACTTGCACCGCTTTCCGAGGCACAGCGTCTTGACGGTCTTGATGAGAATGAGACAACAAAGAGATATATGCACCACTACAACTTCCCGTCCTTCTCCGTAGGTGAGACAAAGCCGTCCAGAGGACCGGGACGCCGTGAAATCGGTCATGGCGCTCTTGCTGAGCGTGCCCTTGTACCGGTACTTCCGAGCGAGGAAGAGTTCCCGTACGCGATCCGTACTGTATCTGAGACAATGGAGTCCAACGGTTCCACATCCCAGGCCAGCATCTGTGCATCTACCCTGTCCCTTATGGCAGCAGGTGTTCCGATCAAGACTATGGTAGCCGGTATCTCCTGCGGTCTTGTAACAGGCGAGACAGACGACGATTACATCGTTCTTACCGATATCCAGGGTCTTGAGGACTTCTTCGGAGACATGGATTTCAAGGTAGGCGGTACTCACGAAGGTATCACAGCGATCCAGATGGATATCAAGATCCACGGTTTAACACGCCCGATCATCGAGGAGGCGATCAGACGCTGCCGTGAAGCAAGACTTTACATCATGGATAACATTATGGCTCCGGTTATCAGCGAGCCGAGAAAGACTCTGTCCAAGTACGCTCCGAAGATCACGCAGATCACCATTGATCCGGCGAAGATCGGCGATGTAGTCGGCAAGCAGGGTAAAGTGATCAATAAGATCATCGAGGAGACAGGAGTTAAGATCGACATCACAGACGACGGTGCTGTAAATGTATGCGGTACTGATCAGGAGATGATCGATAAGGCCATCGCTACCATCAGGAACATCGTGACAGATGTTGAGCCGGGTATGATCTACACAGGTAAAGTTGTCCGCATCATGGAATTCGGCGCATTTGTTGAGCTTGCCCCGAACAAGGATGGCATGGTTCATATCTCCAAGCTCTCCGACAAGCGTGTAGCAAAGGTTGAGGATGTTGTCAACATCGGCGATGAGGTTACCGTCAGAGTTGTTGAGGTAGACCGCATGGGAAGAATCAACCTGACCATGAGACCGGAAGATATGACAGCAGACCTTGAGAAGTTAACACGTCCGGAAAGACGCGAGAGAAGCGACCGCCCGGAGAGACGCGATGACAGAAGAGGCGGACGCCGCGACGACAGACGCGAGCGTTCTGAGAAGAAGGAAGATAACGAGTAAGACATGTCAGAGTTCGGTTATGTGCCAGTTTTGTTTACTGCATGACTGAACGGTGCTGCTTACGATAAATACATGGGCCGCAGCCTGCAGCGTTTGCTTTGCAGCCTGCGGCTCATGTTGATTAAAAAAAGATCGGAGAGGAGAAAACTATGACATTTACATATCCTGCCGTATTTACAGAGAAAGAAGATGGGACCGGTTATCACGCATTCTTTCCGGATCTGGAGATGTGTGAGGCGGACGGTGCCGATTTAGAGGACGCTATCGAAAACGCCAGAGATGCAGCCCAGAACTGGATCAGCGTAGAGCTGGAAGAATTCGAGGGCGACCTGCCTTTCGCGACTCATGTAGACGATATTGAGCTTGCAGAGAATCAGGTTGCGAAGCAGATCATGGTAAAGATCAAGTTTTTACCGGACAGCGACTGATGGGATTTTTGCTTTCCAGCTTAAGTTTTCTTACGGTCAGCGCAGCAAGTGGGCAGATCTGCTGAACAGTTACGAATAAGAAACTCATATAAATGGGATCCCCGGAATAGGATTGTAACAAAATCCATGATGGGGATCTTATTTTATGTTCAGACGTTTGCCAAGGCGCGCGAGAAAGGTGCTTACGGTGCTGGGAGTCCTGATGGTGATCTTGGGCGGGATTGCGGCATTTACCGGATGTCAGTCCGGAAATTCTGAGGAGAAGCAGGGAGAAGACCTGGAATTTACAGTCACCGGGGAGGCGGATATCCCGGCGGCATTAAAGGAGCTGATCGACAAAAAGCGGGAAAAACCATTCAAGCTTACATACGCGGACGGGCTGGAAATGTATATCGTCATCGGTGAGGGTCCGCAGAAAGGCGGCGGCTACAGCGTGGCGGTGAAGGAACTCTATGAGACGGATAATTCCATCGTGATCCGCACGGAACTTATGGGACCGGAGGCTGGTGAGGCGAGGGGGACAGAGAACTCGTATCCGGTGCTGATCGTGAAGACAGAGTATCGGGATAAGCCGGTGGTATTTCAGTAAATCCGGAGGGTCGTGTTTTGCTTACAAATGCGTTTCCTTATATTGTGTAATCGGAAATTACTTTATATAGGTAAGACAGACTCGATATTTTGCACTGATGTATTGAGTTAACGCTTTACTTTGATAATCATTTCTGCTAGAATACATGTAATCAGCCATAAATGTCCTAACGGCAGATGTGGAACGTGACCGATTGACCGAAATGATCTGATGTGAAGAAATTCGGACACACAATATGGGCAGAATACGTATGATAGACAGAGAAAATATGTCTTAAAAGATTACAACGGGATGGCAGAGGAGAGGAAAAACATGTTGTTGAAAGATATCTGGCTTGATGTAAAGGCGGTTCAGGAGAGAGATCCGGCGGCGAGAAGCGCGCTGGAGGTCCTGCTTTTATACCAGGGAGTCCATGCCCTGATCTGGCACCGGATCGCTCACTGGTTCTGGACCCACAATATGCGGTTCCTCGGCCGTCTGATCTCCCAGATCGCCAGATTTTTCACTCTGATCGAGATCCATCCGGGCGCGGTCCTGGGACGTGGGATCCTCATCGACCACGGCTGCGGCATCGTCATCGGCGAGACCACGGTGGTGGGGGATAACTGCACGATCTACCAGGGCGTGACGTTGGGCGGTGTCGGAACAAAGAAGGGAAAACGCCATCCGACCATCGGAAACAATGTCCTCATCGGAGCCGGAGCGAAGATCCTCGGCGCCTTCGAGGTGGGTGACAACTGCCAGATCGCGGCGAACGCGGTCCTTTTAAAGCCCCTGGAGGAGAACAGTACCGCAGCCGGAATCCCCGCGAGACAGGTCAAAAAGGACGGTGTGCCGGTGAAAGATCCGTCAAAGAAGATCAACACGGAACACATCTGCAAGATGCAGGAGACCATCGACGAGCTGGAGCGCCGGGTAAAAGAGCTGGAGAAGGAGCTGGAAAAGGCGAAGGAGGAGCTGTAGCAGAATAGATCTAAGCAGCAGTACAACCGGAGGACCTTTAAGCAGACCTGCGGATGTGCTGCATTGAGCGAAAAGAAGCCCAGGCCGCCAGACTGAAAGTAACAACGGGCGTAACTGTTCAGTAGGTCTGCGCACTTGCTGCGCTGACCGTAAGAAAACATAGGCTGGAGGGCAAAAATCCCATCAGCGAAGCTGATCTGGAATGGATTTTTGCGTGTAACTATGAAGGTACTGAATAGTTACCAACGGGCATAAAATAATAACTGCCATCATACAATTTCCTAAAGCATGGCTTTGGAAAGGTATGGTGGCGTTTTTATGATGGAACTTTTGAAGAAACATATCCACATGAACCGTCGCAGGGGGAACGTCACGTCCCAGATGACCCTGGATGACGATTTCAATGTGCCGGATTCTATGGATGATGTGGAAGAACTGATCATGGAGAACGGGGAGGTAAAAATCGAGTCGGTGAAGAACCCCGGCGAGAAGGCGGAGATCAGTGGAAAACTGGAATTCCGGATCCTGTACCGGCGGCCCGGCGGAGAACTCACAGCTCTTGCCGGCAGCATCCCGTTTACGGAGACCGTACATATGCCGGGGCTTGCGGAGAATGACTATGTGCAGGCGGGCTGGGAGCTGGATGACCTGAATGTGAGTCTCATCAACTCGAGAAAACTGAATGTCAAGGCGTTAGTGACCCTGGAACTCAAGGCGGACGAGATCCGGGACATGGAGACGGCGTCGGACGTGAAATTCGACGGTGAGGTGGAGGTATTGAAGAAGACGCTGACCGTGGCTGCCATCGCCGTTCGGCGGCGGGACACGTTCCGGGTGCGGGAAGTCCTTACGATCCCTGGAAACGACCCGGACGCGGAGACGCTTTTGTGGCAGGATATGCGGCTTCAGGATGTGGAGACGAAGCCCCTCGACGGGAAGATCCATATCAGCGGCGATCTTCTGGTATTTGCAGTCTACTCTGCGGGCGGCGGGCAGATGCCGGTGCAGTGTTTCGAGGAGACTGTGCCGTTTTCCGGGGATGTGGAGCTCACAGAATCTGCGGAGGACATGATCCCGTTTATCACGGTGAAGTTAGTGCACCGGGATATGGAACTGCAGCCGGATTCCGACGGGGAGATGCGGGAGATATCCGTGGACGCGGTCATGGAACTGGACATCAGGCTCTACGAGGAAGAGCAGGTGGAGCTTCTCGGGGACCTCTATGCCCTGGACCGGGAGGCGGTTCCGGAGACCGGGACGGTGTGCTTTGATACGCTGGCAGTGCGGAACCAGGTGAAGACGAAGATCCAGGAGAAGGTCCAGCTCACCGGAAGGCAGCGGATCCTGCAGGTATGCCACAGCGACGGGGACGTGAAGATCGATGAGGTCCAGATCAAGGAGGACGGAATCCACATGGACGGGGTCCTGGAGATCCGGCTTTTATACCTGACGGCGGATGACCAGGCACCTGTGGGGGCAGCGTCGGAGGTGCTGCCGTTCCATCTGATGGCAGCCGCGGATGGTCTGACGCAGGATGTGGTATATGAGATTGAACCGGGGATCTCCGGGCTTACAGCTGTCATGGCAGGCGGGGACGCCGTGGAGGTGAAGGCTCAGATCACGGCGGATGTGCTGGTGTTAAAGCCTGTCTGCGAGCAGACGGTCCTGAGCGTGGCGGAGGAACCTTTGGATACGGAGCGGCTCAAAAAAATTCCGGGGATCATCGGATATGTGGTGAAGCCGGGGGACAGTCTCTGGAAGATCGCCAGGATGTTCCACACAAGCGTAGAACGGATCATGGAGCTAAACCACCTGTCAGACAGCACGATCCGGCCGGGCGACAGGCTGATTTTAGTGAAAACGGTGCAGGGATAGAGCTGGTTCCGCGTGTGACTGTTGTCCGGTGCTGCTTTTTATTGAAAAAACAAGTGCAAAATGCGGCAATGTGTGATTTTCCCCGAATGTCTGGTTGCAATTCGGGGAAAATTTTATATAATGGTATGAGTGGGATTTTCTGCTCGCAGCAAAATGACATTGGTCAGGAGCGACAGAATGTTATGGAATATGCCAGAATCGGAAACAGAAGAATGCTCCTGTAACGTTCTGAAAACTGCGGCATAAAATAACAGTACCACAGAAAATCACATCTAAGGCATCCCGATGCTTTCATATAGATTCCGCGGGCTCAGGCTTTCGGAGAACGGTGATGGATTCCATGGTCCCATTGCCGTTTACATAACATGTAAAGTGTCAGAGAGCAGGGAATGTCGGGGCAGGATACAGGCGGGTGCCGGTATCGCCGTGAAATGGAGAAAACATGAACTATACATATCTTCTGGAATGTTCGGACGGGACACTCTACTGCGGCTGGACAAATGACCTGGAAAAAAGGGTGAAGGCGCACAATTCCGGGCGCGGGGCGAAGTACACGAAGTCCAGACGGCCGGTGCGGCTTGTGTGGTATGAGACTTTCGAGACGAAGGAAGAGGCGATGAGCCGGGAAGTGAAGGTAAAACAGCTTTCCCGGAATCAGAAGGATGAACTGGTGGCCCATGGGACGGTTGAGAAGCCGATTTCCTGAAAAGCCCCGTAAGCGTGCGGCAGAGCATTGTTTATTGCGCTGGCCGCAGGAAAACATCACATATAAGGCAGAAATGCATCGATTTTTGAAATGGATTTTTGCTAGTATCTGTGAGAAAACCGGACAGATACGGAATACAGGGAGAAAATATTTATGATTTGTACTTTTAAAAAGAAACTGGCAAAGGTGCTCTGCGGCGTGCTCGTGTTTACCCAGCTGGGAACGATGCAGGCTTTCGCGAGACCCGACTGGCCATCCGACACGGGAATCGAGGCGGAGGCGGGAGCTGTCATGGACGTGGACACCGGAACGATGCTTTTCGGACAGAACAGCCATGTGGAATACTATCCGGCGAGTATCACAAAGATCCTCACAGCCCTCGTGGTCCTGGAACATGCGGACCTCACTGACACGGTCACTTACTCGGACAAGGCCATGAACTCCGTGGAGGTGGACAGCGGAAATAAGCTGAGTCTCGTGGCGGGAGACACTATGACTGTTGAGGACTGCCTGTACGCGCTGCTTCTTGCATCCGTCAACCAGGCGGCAAACGCCCTGGCGGAACACGTGGCAGGCAGTATTCCGGACTTTGTTGACATGATGAACGCGAAGATCTCGGAGCTTGGATGCACGGAGAGCCATTTCGCGAACCCATCGGGCCTCAACAACGATGACCAAGTGGTTACAGCGTTTGATATGACGAAGATCGCGGCTGCGGCCTACAGTAACCCGAAGCTTCTGGAGATCAGTTCCGCGAAGTCATGGAAGGTGGGACCGACGACGAACAACCCGGACGGGGCCAGTGTGCGGAATGAGCACCGTCTCGTGATCACGGAGGACACTTCCAGCGAGTATTACTGCCCGGAGGCGGTGGCAGGAAAGACCGGATATCTCTTAAAAGCAGGAAACACGCTTGTTACATACGGTGAGAAGGACGGAAGACGTGTTGTATCCGTCATCTTAAAGGGAAGTCCGAGACAGTATTTCATTGATGGAAAATCGTTGCTGCAGTTTGGCCTGAACCGGTTCCAGAACGTGGATATCGCGGAGAATGAGACGAGATATGTCACAGGAGAGGACCAGGTGGATGTAAACGGGACAAGCTATGCGCCGTCCGACCTGGCGATCCAGACAGGAAAGAAGATCACACTTCCGAAGGACACCACATTCGCGGATGCGGAATTAAGTCTCGGCGCAGTTCCGGACGGAGCGCCGGAGGGAACGGTCGGAGTGCTCAACTACATTTACAATGAGAGAAAGATCGGCTCCGCGTACCTGATGACGAAGGCGGGGGCGGAAGCACTTGCGGCTGCTGAGGCAGCAGGAGGGGCCGAGACCACTGCAGCGGAAGAAACGTCCGGGGAGAGCACAGACGCTGCGGATCCGTCAGCAGATGACGAGAGCACTGAGGCTGAGACGGAGACCATGGGTGAGGCAGATGTGACCACGGCGGCAGATGACGCGGACAATGCGTCGGATCAAGCCGGCAGCAATGATGTGAAGACCGGATTCCCTGTGAAGATCCTCCTGATCGTGATCGGAATCCTCGTAGCAGCAGCAGCCCTGACCGGCGGTGGTATCTGGTTCATGATCCAGAACAACAGGAAAGAGGCGGAAGCAGAAGCACTTCGCCGCGAAAAGAGAAGACAGCGTCTCGTGGCCGAAGGCGGTGACGCTGAGGCCGAGTTCAACAGACTGCTTGAAGAGAAGCGGAAGCGGGACGAGGAGAGACGAAAGAGATAGAAGAGAGAAAGCGGCTGGATCAATTGTGATCAAGCCGCTTTTCTGATATACTGGAAATGAAGTTGGTTTTACGCGGCAGCCACATATCCGTACATCATCATGTAATGGCAGAAGCTTCCGCCCATGACGAAGAGATGGAAGATCTCGTGGGAGCCGAAATTTTTATGCTTTGAGTTGAAGATCGGTAATTTCAGTGCATAGATCACACCGCCGATGGTATAGATGATGCCGCCGGCGAGAAGCCATGCGAAAGCGGCAGGTGTGAGAGCGGCAACGATCTGGCGGATCGCCATGATGCATACCCAGCCCATCGCGATGTAGATCACGGAGGAGAACCACTTCGGGCAGTTGATCCAGAGGGCATTGATGATGATGCCTACGATGGCGATGCCCCAGACAAGGGACAGCATCCGGTAGCCGGACTTATTTCCGAGGACGATCAGGCACACCGGTGTGTAGGTTCCGGCGATCAGGATGAAGATCATCATGTGGTCGATTTTCCGAAGGATCTTATTGACATGCTCAGAAATGTCGAAGGTGTGGTAGACCGTGCTTGCGGCGTAGAGCAGGATCATGCTGACGATGAAGACGCTCAGGGCCTTTAGGTGCATGGTTCCGGGGACGGATGCGGCCTTGATTAAAAGCGGCGTCGCGGCAACCATTGCGGTCAGCATTGCGATAAAGTGAGTCAGCGCGCTTCCGGGATCTTTTATTTTCAGTTCCATAATCATTCCTCCAATCATGCGGGATAGCCTGTGTTGAACAGGGAAAATATTGGAAATCAGAATGTGCGTGACTGTATGAAATGAATTAGTCCGATATGGATCTGCGATAATAGGTTGTGGCGGACAAATTTCAGATCATTGCAGCAAATGAACGCAGGGTCTGGTTTCAAAGTTAAAGTGAATATTTAAAATACGACATGTAGTTTTAAAAACTACTTATCACGTTTGGATATACTATACCACTTACGATAAAAATATGCAAGGGGAAATATTTTGATGTTAAAAGTATTATATGAGGACGACGAGATCCTGGTGGTCATAAAGCCTGCGGGCGTGGAATCCCAGGCTGCGAAGCGGTTCGCACCGGATATGGTCAGCGAGGTGAAAAAACACCTGGTTATCAACAAATCATGCACACCGGGGAAGGAACCTTATGTGGGAGTTATCCACAGACTGGACAAGCCTGTGTCCGGCGTGATGGTGTACGCGAAAACGAAACGGGCGGCAGCGGCTTTAAGTGAGCAGGTTCAGAGCCATAAGATGAAAAAAATCTACACAGCAGTTGTCCACGGAAGACCTGTGAATATGGTGGATAACTATGTGGATTATACGGTGAAAACACCGGACGGGAATTATTCACAGGTTGTGGATAAGGGGATAACCGGCGCGAAAAAGGCGGAGCTGTCCTATGAAGTCTTAAAGACGATCGACGGGAAAATAGCCGGAATGCCGGAAACGGAGCTGAGTCTGGTGAGAATTTCTCTGAAGACTGGACGCCATCATCAGATTCGTGTACAGATGGCGTATCATGGGACGCCGTTGTATGGGGATATGAAATATGGAGTGCCTGTGGGAACTGCCAAACTTGATAAGAAAGAGAATGCAGACCAGGGAACCATGAAGGCAGCAGGAAATAGAAATATGCCGGGTATCAGAACAGCAGGAAATATGGGAAGTGGAAGAGAGTCGATCGCACTCTGCGCTTCATCGCTGAATTTTTTTCATCCGGTGACGAAGAAAGAAATGACGTTTGAGATAGAACCGGTCGGAGGGGCATTTCAGTTGTTTCAAGTTTGATCCTGGTTGGGCTGTTTTCGGCTGCAGGTTGTGACATTGGTAACTGTGGAGGTGAATATCTTTAGATTCAAAGGTCGAGGCTTGTAAATGATCATGTTCTGCTAAGAACCATGGAAAAAACAGATTATGGAATCGTCCCGATGAGCGCATATCGCGGGAATTTCCGCCCATACTATGAGCAGTACAAAGGAAGTACAAATCAGAAAACGGGTGATTCCATGGTAAGTCCTGAGAAAAAACTGAAGAAATTTCTACTGATTCTGGGAATCACGGGTGCGGTATACGGAGCGTTTCGTTATCTTTTACCCCTCGTGGTTCCCTTTTTATGTGCGTATGGGACGGCGCTATTTCTGCGTCCGTCGGTCAGGTTCCTCTCGAACCGCATTGCGGTGCCGTTTCGGGGGGAGATGCACCATCTGCCGGTGTCGCTTGTCGGCGGGATCGAACTTCTGGTGATGTCATGCCTTGTTTTCGGATTCCTCTACGCGGGCGGCAGCATGGCGGTGAGCCAGACGGGGCTTTTTATCCGGAGATTTCCGGACTGGCTTTCCGCCCTTGATCTGCGGCTTACGGATACCTGCCGCCTCCTGGAGCAGAAGATGGGGCTCAAGGCGGACGCTCTGGTGGAGCTTGCGGGGAGAGCAGTGGAAGAGGTCCGGCAGATGTTTAAAAATTCCACAATGCCAGTGCTCATGGACCGCTCCGTGTCTGCGCTCCGCGTGGCTGGCGCCGGGATCGTCCTTTTCTTTATCTATTTTGCCGCAGTACTCCTGACACTGCAGGAGATGGATGACATCAGGGAAAAGCGGAGCAGGTCCGCATTCCGGCGGGAATTTCTCGTAGTGGGAGAGCGGATCGCATCCGTGGTGAGCGCGTGGCTGAAGACCCAGGCGTTTATTCTGTTCCTAACAAGTGCCGTGTGTATCTTTGGACTGGCAGTGATCGGAAATCCCTATTCGTTTTTGTTTGGCTGCGGGATCGGGATCCTGGACGCACTGCCGGTATTGGGGGCCGGGACTGTGCTGATTCCGTGGGGAGTCGCGCTGCTGTTTCAGAAGGCGTGGAAAAAGGCTGCGGTGATCTTCGGCATCTATGTGGTCTGCTACTTTCTGCGTCAGATCTCAGAGGCGAGACTGATGGGGAAGCAGGTGGGGCTTTCGCCGCTGGGATCGCTGGTATCCATGTATGTGGGACTTAAATTGTTTGGATTGTCGGGGCTGATCCTGGGACCGGTGGGAGTGCTGCTGATCGGGGATCTGGTGCGGATGTATGAGGAACAGGGGAGCTGAAAAGACAGATTGTCTTGTGAAAAACACTATGATACAATGGGAACAGCAATCAGTTTACCCGTAAAAGAGGAGAACATCTATGACAGAAGATAACTTCACAATAAGAAAAGCATCCCCAGCTGATCTCCCACGGATCCACGGGATCTACGCCGCTGCCCGCCAGTTCATGCGTGACCACGGGAACTTCAGCCAGTGGGACGGCGAGGACGCCCCGGAGCATCTTCTCCCGGGGGACATCGAGGCAGGAAATTTATATGTTCTGGAAGAAAACGGCGTGATCCATGCCGTCTTCGCCTTCATCATCGGCGCTGACCCATGCTACGCTGTGATCGAGCAGGGCGCCTGGAAGGCAGACACCCCGTACGCTGCCGTCCACCGCGTCGCAAGCGACGGTACGGTCCACAACATCCTGGGCCGGATCATGGACTTCGCCAAGTCGAAGATATCCCACATCCGGATCGACACCCACGAAAACAACAAGGTCATGCAGAGAGCGCTTGAAAAACAGGGATTTGAGAGATGCGGAATTATCTATGTCCCGGACGGAACGCCGCGGATTGCGTTTGAGTGGGGCAGGTAATCATGATGCAGATGAAAGACACCGAATAGACCATCTGGTTTAGGAGGTGTCTTTTTTGTACAGATAATTGTTAACTGAATAAATATAGAAGGTTGACAATGCGAAAATTCTATGTTATGCTCCTACAAGTCCATCTTTGCAATACCACCCGGGTTCTGAAGACAGCAGCCGCTGTTTCAGAAGGTATGGAAAGAACGGAAGAGTGATGCGCATGTACAGGAAAAGGGAAATGCTTCAGATTTCTTGAGCAACCAGAAAATTCAGGAGGAAATAATTTTGAAACATATGAAAACGAAAGACCTTGTGCTGTGCGCAATGTTTGTGGCATTGATCGCGGTAGGGGCATTTATCAAAGTTCCTGTTCCGGTGGTTCCGTTTACACTTCAGTTTTTATTTACGATGCTGGCGGGGCTGCTGCTGGGTCCTGTGAACGGGGCGCTGGCGGTCGTGGTTTATATTGTTCTGGGACTTGTGGGACTTCCGATCTTCACCCAGGGCGGTGGACCGGGCTATATCTTTCAGCCGAGCTTCGGCTACATCATCGGATTCGCTGTGGCAGCCTATGTGACAGGACGGATCGCGAATGAGAAGAGCCGTCCTGGTTACAGACGCCTGCTGGCGGCAGATTTCATTGGACTCTTTATCGTGTATGCATTTGGAATGGTTTACTATTATGTGATCAGCAATTTCGTCATAAATACGCCGATCGGTCTTTGGCCGTTGTTTTTATACTGCTTTTTACTGGCGGTTCCGGGAGATATTGCACTGTGCATTCTGGCGGCAGTCATCGGAAAACGGATGATCCCGATGATCAAAGAAGGGAGACTGGGATAGGGAATGAGCAGAAATATTTTTATTACAGGAACGGGAACGGATGTTGGAAAAACGTATGTGACGGGATTGATCGTGAAAAAACTTCGGGAGAGCGGCGCGGACGCGGCCTACTATAAGGCTGCCATGAGCGGCAATGAGAGACGGCCGGATGGCAGCCTGATCCCGGGGGACGCGCTCCAGGTAAAAAACATGTCCGGAATCCGCCAGTCCCTTGAGAAAATGTGTCCATATGTCTACGAGACAGCTGTCTCCCCGCACCTGGCATCACGGATCGAGGGAAATCCAGTCCGGATGGAGACTGTGCTGGCGGGCTTTCAGAAGGTCTGTGAGGAGTACGAGTATGTGACGATGGAGGGAAGCGGCGGAATCCTCTGCCCGCTCTGCTTTGATGAGGCGGATATCCGCCTGCCGGAGGTAGTCAAAGCCTGCGGTCTTGGGTGTCTGATGATCGCGGACGCGGGGCTTGGCACGATCAACGGTGTGGCGCTGACCGCGTACTACCTCAAAGAGCAGGGAATCCCGTTGAAGGGGATCATTTTCAATCACTATAAGCAGGGAGATGTGCTCCATGAGGACAACCGGAAAATGTGCGAGTATTATACAGGAGTTCCTGTGGTTGCCTGTGTGGCGGACGGTGACACGGAGCTTTCCATGGACGCGGAGGATTTGAAAGCGCTGTATGAGACTGCGGAAAAATGACCGTGAATATGCCGAAATTATGTAGGAAGCGATAAGTGCGGACGTACTCCCGGGAATCCCACCCGCAGCAGCGGGGCAGGAAAGGGACCGGGGAGTCCATGTTAAGATGAAGGAGAAGAAAACGATGATCTGGTATCCATATGAACAGTTAAAAACAATGAAGGCGCCCTACGAGATCGTGGACGCGAACGGGGTATATCTCTATACGAAAGATCAGAAGATGATCGATTCGGTCTCATCCTGGTGGAGCGTGATCCACGGATATAAGCACCCGGTGATCAACCAGGCGATCATCTCCCAGGTGGAGAAGTTTTCCCATGTCATGCTGGGCGGGCTGACCCACGAACCGGCGAGAAAGCTGTCAGAGAAACTGGCGTCCTGGCTGCCGGGGGATCTGGATTACTGCTTCTTTTCCGATTCCGGCAGTGTGGCGGTGGAAGTGGCGTTAAAAATGGCGCTGCAGTATTATATGAACCGGGGAGATGAGAAGCGGACCATGATCCTGGCCCTGGAGCATGCCTACCACGGCGACACCTTTAAGACGATGGAAGCGGGAGACGATGAGGATTACCATTTCGTGCTGAAAGCTTACGGGGCAAGCCCGTATGTGGTCCATATTCCGACGGAGATCACGGCCCTGGAAGAGGCCTTTGAAAAGTATCATGACAGACTGAACTGTGTGCTGGTGGAACCGCTTTTACAGGGGGCGGGCGGCATGCGGATGTATGACGTTTCCTTCTTAAAGAAGGCGAGAGAGCTTTGTGACCAATACGGTGTCCTTCTGGTCTTCGATGAGGTGGCGACTGGATTTGGCCGGACCGGCAATCGTTTCGTGGCGGATCTGGTCCTCCCGGATATTCTGGTTCTCGGAAAGGCACTGACAGGCGGATATATCGGTCATGCTGCCACCGTGGCAAACCGGAAAGTATTTGAGGGCTTCTACGATGATGTTCCGGAACATGCCCTGATGCATGGACCGACATTTATGGGAAATGCGCTGGCGTGCAGCGCGGCCCTGGCATCGATCGAACTGTTCGAGACCCAGAACTACATGGAAAAGATCAAAAGGATCGAAGCTGTGACCCGCCGCGAGATGAAGGGCTTCACAGACCCCAGGATCCGCGAAGTCCGGATCATGGGTGGTTGCGTCTGCGTCGAAGTCTACGATCCGGCCGTATTAAAAGGATATCAGGAGTATGCCTGCAAGAGAGGTGTGTTCAGCCGTCCGTTCTTAAACTACCTCTACGCAATGGTGCCGTATGTGATCCAGGAGAACGAGCTGGTGCAGGTGCTTCAGTGTATGAAGGATTGGTTTGCGAGATAGGAATGCGGACAGTAAATACAGTACAGAACAAACATTCGGTTTGTTCTGTACTTTTTTTAGCTTGAATGCTATACTGGACAGGTAATATACTAAGAATGAAACGATTCCGTACATTCATAGCCTGGGGCGGAGAGATGTTCCAGATCGGCTTCGCCGTTGGGATTTTTGCACTGCTTCTAATAATATCATGGATAGGTCAGGAGAAATCATATGGATCATTTTGAATTAGTATCAGAATACCAGCCCACCGGAGATCAGCCGCAGGCGATCGAGCAGCTGGTGAAGGGATTTAAAGAGGGGAATCAGTTTGAGACGCTGCTTGGCGTGACCGGATCCGGTAAGACGTTTACGATGGCGAATGTGATCCAGCAGCTGAATAAGCCGACGTTGGTGATCGCTCACAATAAGACGTTGGCGGCGCAGCTTTATTCGGAGATGAAAGAGTTTTTCCCGAACAATGCGGTGGAATACTTTGTCTCCTATTATGATTACTATCAGCCGGAGGCGTATGTGCCGTCTACGGATACCTATATTGAGAAGGATTCCGCGATCAACGATGAGATCGATAAGCTGCGCCACTCTGCGACGGCGGCACTGTCGGAGCGGAATGATGTGATCATCGTGGCCTCCGTGTCCTGTATTTACGGCTTAGGAAGCCCGATCGATTATAAGAACATGGTGATCTCCCTGCGCCCGGGAATGGAGAAGGACAGGGATGAGGTGATCCATAAGCTGATCGACATCCAGTACACGAGAAATGAGATGGATTTCAAGCGCGGAAGCTTCCGGGTAAGAGGTGATGTGCTGGAAGTATTTCTGGCTTATTCTGGAAGCGAGGCGTACCGGATCGAGTTCTTCGGGGACGAGGTGGACAGGATCATGGAGATCGAGGCGCTGACCGGAGAGGTGAAAGCGCAGCTGGAACATGTGGCGATCTTCCCGGCGTCCCACTATGTTGTACCGAAAGAAAAGATGATGCGGGCAACGGAAAATATCCTTGCGGAAATGAAAGAACAGGTAACCTTTTTTAAGAGTGAGGACAAGCTTCTGGAGGCACAGAGAATCGCGGAACGGACAAATTTTGATGTGGAGATGATGAGAGAGACAGGCTTCTGTTCGGGAATCGAGAACTATTCCCGTCATCTTGTGGGATCTGCACCGGGACAGCCGCCGTGTACGCTGCTCGACTATTTCCCTGATGATTTCCTGATCATCGTGGACGAGTCTCATATCACGCTTCCGCAGGTCCGCGGCATGTATTTCGGTGACCGGTCGAGAAAGAAGACACTGGTGGATTATGGATTCCGCCTGCCGTCTGCCCTGGATAACCGCCCATTGAATTTTGAGGAGTTTGAGACCCATATCAATCAGATGATGTTCGTGTCCGCAACCCCGTCCACTTATGAGGCGGACCATGAACTTCTCCGCGCGGAGCAGATCATCCGCCCGACAGGACTTCTTGATCCGGAGATCTCCGTGCGGCCAGTGGAGGGACAGATCGATGATCTTGTGGGAGAGATCAATAAAGAAGTAGAAAAACATAACAAGGTCCTGATCACAACGCTTACAAAGCGTATGGCGGAAGATCTTACGGATTATATCAGGGAAGCCGGGATCCGCGTAAAATATCTGCACTCGGATATCGACACATTGGAGCGCGCCGAGATCATCCGCGATATGCGTCTGGATGTCTTTGATGTTCTTGTGGGAATCAACCTCCTCAGAGAGGGACTCGATATCCCGGAGATCACACTTGTGGCGATCCTGGATGCGGATAAGGAAGGATTCCTCCGTTCGGAGACATCCTTGATCCAGACGATCGGACGTGCCGCGCGAAACGCCGAAGGCCATGTGATCATGTATGCGGATTCCATTACTGATTCCATGCGGGCCGCCATCGACGAGACGAACCGCCGACGTGAGATCCAGCAGAAGTACAATGAGGAGCACGGAATCACTCCGCAGACCATAAAGAAAGCGGTCCGTGATCTGATCGCAATCTCCAAGGCTGCCAGTGCCGGCGAAGAAGAGTTCAGGAAAGATCCGGAATCCATGGACGCAAGGGAACTGGAGAAGCTTGCAAAGGAACTCACAAAGAAGATGCGCCAGGCGGCAGCAGAACTGAATTTCGAAGAGGCCGCAAAGCTGCGTGACCGGATGAAGGAAGTGAAGCAGATGCTGCTGGAACTGGAGAAAAATTAAGATGATTGGTAACTACTGCCCGCACCGGGCGGACGAATGTGCCAGGATACACTTATTGACAATTATTCTCAACAAGAATACAATATTTCCAGATGACAGAGTCGGCTCTGTCAATTATGATAATGAAGGATGGACACAGGATGAAACTATATGAAGGAAATATTGGCGCGACATATATGGTCGAGTCAGTCCATGTGGATGAGGCAATTAACCGGCGTTTAGAGGCGCTGGGGGTAAATGAGAATACGCCTCTTCTTGTGATGAATAAGAAAAACAGCGGAACCATGATCATCAAAGTCCGTGGAACCCGCCTTGCACTGGGAAGAAGAATTACCGGTGGAATTGAGGTAAAAGAGGAGGCGGTATCATGAGCACAGGAGAGAGACCGATCACGGTCTGTTTTGTAGGAAATCCGAACTGTGGAAAGACTACGCTGTTCAATGCATTTACGGGAGCAAAATTAAAGGTCGCAAACTGGCCCGGCGTTACGGTCGAGCGGATGGAAGGAGAGACGAGCTATAAAGGACAGAAGATCCGTGTGATCGATACGCCGGGAATCTACAGCCTTACTTCGTATACAATGGAGGAACTCGTCACAAGAAGGTGCATCGAGGAAGATGGCGTGGACGTAATTATCAACGTTGTAGACGCATCATCTCTGGAGCGGAACCTTTATCTGACGCTGCAGCTTTTAGAATTAAAGAAACCAGTCATTCTGGCTCTCAATATGATGGATATCATCGAAGAGCGTGGAATGGAGATTGACCTTCACAGACTTCCTGAGATGCTTGGCGGGATTCCTGTGGTTCCAGTCTCCGCGAGAAAGCGCACAGGACTTGACGTGCTGATGCACGCTGTGGTACATCATTATGAGGAAGGTCCCCAGGGCGTGATCGTCCGCTATGACAGGGAGATCGAGGATCGGATCCAGCGGGTAGAAGACCTTCTGCGGGAGAAGTATCCGGATCTCACAAATCTGCGCTGGCATGCGATCAAGATGCTCGAATATGACAAGGAAGTCCTGAAGGACCATCCGGTCGAACTGAAACAGATCGTGCCGAGAAGCTTCGAAAAAGAGATTATCAATGAAAAATACGATTACGTGGAATCGGTAATCAAGGAATGTCTGTTTAATAAAGAAGAAAAATCACATATGACAGATCAGGTGGATAAGATCCTGACTCATCCGATCCTGGGAATTCCAGCGTTCTTTGGAATTATGGCATTAGTCTTTTTCCTGACATTCACAGTCGGGGATTTTCTGAAAGGATACTTTGAACAGGGACTGGAACTGCTGTCGCTCGGTGTTTTGTCCGGGCTTCATTCAGCGGGAGCTTCCGACTGGGTGATCTCCCTGGTCGTTGATGGTGCGTTGGCGGGAGTTGGAGGAATCCTGACATTTCTTCCAAACATCTTTATCCTTTTCCTTGCGCTTGCGTTCCTGGAGGACAGCGGATACATGGCAAGAGTCGCCTATGTCATGAATGAGACTATGGGGATGGTCGGACTTTCCGGCCGTGCGTTTCTGCCGATGCTGCTGGGATTTGGATGCACAGTTCCCGCGGTCATGGCGACCAGGGCGCTGGAGAATCAGAGAGACCGCTTGAAGACGATCCTTATCACGCCGTTTATGTCCTGCTCAGCGAGACTTACGATCTATGTTTTGCTGGCGGATATGTTCTTCCCGAAATCGGCAATGTTAGTGGCATATTCCCTTTATCTGGTGGGAGTTGCCATGGCGATCCTCATCGCGCTTATCGTACATAGAATGACAGACAATAATACAGAGAATGCTCTCCTGATCGAACTTCCGGAATATAAGATCCCGAATCTCAGAACTGTGGCGATCTATGTCTGGGAAAAAATAAAAGATTACCTGACAAAGGCGGGGACAACGATCTTCCTGGCATCGATCATCCTGTGGTTTGTCATGAATGTGGGACCGGCGGGATTTATTTCTGATGTGGCGGACAGCTTTGCGGCAAAATTCGGACAGATCCTTGTGCCGGTACTAAAGCCGGTTGGTCTTGGAAGCTGGCAGATTGCGGTAGCATTGATCTCCGGAATCTCCGCAAAGGAGGTCGTTGTTTCGAGTATGTCCGTCCTTTATGGGATCGGCAATATCAATTCGGCAGCGGGAATGGCGGAACTCTTAGGAATCCTTGGGGGAACAGGATTCACGGCAGTGAACGCTTATGCGCTCATGGTATTCTGCCTTCTCTATACACCGTGTATTGCGACGATCGCAACGATCAAGAGGGAAACACAGTCCTGGAGATGGACACTTGGGATGGTCATGTTCCAGCTTGTGCTTGCCTGGTCGGCGGCATTTCTTGTATTCCAGATCGGAAGCCACCTGTTCTGATCAAAAAATTGAAAACTATAACTGCTTCCACACGGACAGAAGATCTACAATAGTGGGTCTTGCGGCAAATGTGTTATATAGCAGTTATACAAAGATAAAGGGGTTAAAAGGGGTAATAAATGAACGAAAAAACACTGCTGGAAGCTGTGGTGCTGGCGGGGGAACTCATGCTTGTCAGCGGAGCGGAGATCTACAGGGTGGAAGACACCATGAATCACATGCTGAAACGATCGGAGTACGAACAGACGGAAACGATCGTATATGGAACGGGAATCTTCGTCACGCTGAGCGATCCAAATAAGGAACCACTGACCCGTGTCAAGCGTGTTGCGGCCAGATGCACCAGTATCAACCGGATCTGCCTGGTAAACGATGTATCTCGCCATTTCTGTGAGGGAAAGATCACGGTGGAGGAGGCGTTAAGGCAGCTGCAGGAGATCCAGGCACCAACGACGATCCAGTATGACTGGCTGACCCAGGGACTGGGATATGTTGGTGTTTCGGCATTCTTTGCGCCTATGTTCGGCGGCTCCATGGGAGACTTTCTGGCGGCAACGGTAGTCGGTGTCTGTCTTGCGATAGCCGCATGGATTGGAAAAGCCTTGAAATTCAACGATTTCTGCTTTAACGCGTTTGGAGCGTTTGTGCTTGCGTTTTCAGCCATGACGATCTGCCACTCTTATCCGGGACTGAATTCAGATACGATTATCGTCAGCGCTGTCATGCCGCTTGTCCCGGGCGTAACGTTTACAACGGCGATCCGTGATACCTTAAATGGGGACTACGCAGCCGGATCCGCCAGAATTCTGGAAGCGATCGTTGTGGGACTTGCAGTTGCGTTTGGAGTTGGTGCGGGACTTCTTGTAGCCCGCAGCATGGAAGGAGGACTCTTATGATCATACAGGTATTCAGCGCGTTCTGGGCGGTCGCGATGTTCTCCATTCTGACGGAGACTCCGAAAAAGTTCCTTCCGTACGCGGCTTTTTCCGGCGGATTTGCCTGGTGGGCATATTTAGTGATCAATAATCTGACTCATTCAACACTCCAGGCCGCGTTCTTTTCGATCCTCGCGGTAGCATTTTTGAGCCATATTCTTGCCAGGATCATGAAAGCACCGGTGACGGTATTCCTCATCGCAGGAATCCTTCCGTCTGTGCCTGGAGCAGGAATCTACCGTACAGTATATTACCTGATCCAGGGAGACCAGACACTTTCAACCCATTACCTAATCTCGACGCTTCACACGGCAGGCGCGATCGCTCTGGCAATCTTTATCACAGATTCTGTTGTCAACCTTGTACATCTTTATCATGAAGGAAGTCATGCGAGACGAAATTGAAGGCGGTAGAATGTGTGCTGTGCAGCAACGTTTGCCTGCACTTAAACACATGTAGCCGGGTCTACGGAAGAACCACAAGGAACTTCCGTAAAGATCTGCAGGTTATCCGTTTCCCTGCGATACAGGTACATGTTATCAGAGAGAAAGTCTTCCGGCTGGATCGATTCGCGGTTGACATTTTTGATCGTATTGCAGAAAACATGATAATCAGGTTCCGTAAAATTTTCTGAATCAGCGATGATCAGGACCTCGTGGATACTGGATGGAAGGATGAGAAGATCACTTCCAAACTCGTCCGCGAGGTCTTTTAATTTATCAGGATAGAGGACGCAGGCGGCACCGTTGTGCGCGGCATCGTTCGTGAGGACATAGAGCGTCGGAACAGGGCAGTCTTCGTGCACAAAGTCAGTAGCTCCTGGGAAATATTCCTCGATCACTGTTTCAAGGCGGCGGAAACTTGCAGGAAAGATCCGAGGTGTATTTTCTTTTGCGAGCACAAAAAGTTCTTCTGCTGTCACATTCCAGGAAGCAGATACCGTGTTCGTGACGACAGAGCTGATCTGGGTCTCACCTTCAGATTCGATGATCAGGGAGAAGATCACCGCGAGATCCAGGAAAGGGATCCAGGGAATCGTCTTTAACAGCTCCTTATTTTTATCGCGGGAGATAAGCCGCCAGGTGATCTGGTCACGGAATTCCTCAAAACTGTTTAAGGAAGTGAGACTTGTCACGGAAACAGGAAGCTGTGCGTCAGTGATCGATATCATATATTCACAGAGTTCTGCCATCGTGCGGCCTTTTTCAAACTGTTCATACAGCATCTCCAGGGAGATCACGGGGGAACAGTGTTTTTCCAATCTTAAGAGAGCCAGGGAATCAAGCACAACGCCGTTGTTTTTGAGCACACGTTCCCTGTGGATCGAGCAGCTGGTGTCCAGCCTGTTAAAAAGTTCCTCCTGCAGTGCGGCACAGAATTCTTCATAGTTCATTGTAATACCTCCTGATGTGTTTTTAGATCGATAGATTTGTTTTCATGACTTGAACAATAGAAATTAGAATGTTTTTTGCGGCTGCCCGGCGGGAAGCAGATATTCATACTGCTTAGATTGATTCGGCTAAAAATCAGGATGCCGGACAGCCATGGGATGTAAAATGAAAGGATAGGTGTATTCTAACGAAATCCTGTTCGAAAATCAATCGTGATGATTCACAAGAATCGCCCTCTGAAATTGACATGCAGGCAAAAAATAGTTGTATTTACAACATACAAAAGGGAAATATCGTGGTAAAATAATGAGATAGATCATGGGAAGATCCAGGTGGAAAGGAAAAAGAAAAATGGCTTTTATCAAAAATATCGATCATGAAACAGTTTTAAATCTCGCGGACCAGATCCACGCAGAACCGGGTCAGATCGTCAGCAAGACTCTCGCCCAGAACAAGGCGGTCAGCCTGACATTATTCGCGTTCTCCAAAGGCGAGGAGATCAGCACCCACGATTCCACCGGCGATGCCATGGTACATGTGATCGATGGCGTCGGTCAGTTTACCGTAGACGGTGCAGAGCATATCTGCAAAGCCGGAGATGTTCTCGTAATGCCGGCGAAGAAGCCGCATGCGGTATTCGCGAAGGAAGATTTTAAGATGCTTCTTACGGTGGTATTTCCGTTAGATTGATACTTGAGTATTTAGATGAAATATTCTTAACATGCTATAAATGCGAGATGTTACCGCCTTCTATACTGGTGACAGGAAGATGGAAAACCCCCGGTGTGGCTGCACCGGGGGTTTTGCTTTGTCACTCGAATAAAGGAGTCACATCTCTTTAGCCTATGGCATGATATGATATGCAGAACGTAAATTTAACATACATCAGCGAATAAACATCGCGTCTCCAAAACTAAAAAACCGGTACCGCTCCTTGATCGCCTCCTGATATGCATTCAGGATATGTTCCCGTCCTGCGAGTGCGGACACGAGCATGACGAGTGTGGATTCCGGAAGATGGAAGTTTGTGATCAGGCAGTCCAGGATCTTGAATTTGTATCCCGGATAGATAAAGATCTCGGTCCAGCCGCTTCCAGCCTTTAAGATCCCGTCATCACCGGTTGCGGATTCCAGGGTACGGCAGCTTGTGGTTCCAACGCAGATCACACGTCCGCCGTTTGCCTTTGTATCGTTGATCTTCTTCGCCTCGGATTCTTCTACCATATAGAATTCAGAGTGCATATGGTGCTCTTCGATGGTATCGACCTTTACCGGGCGGAAGGTTCCGAGACCAACATGGAGAGTTACATGAGCGATTTTAACGCCCATTTCCTCGATCTCCTGTAAAAGTTCTTTGGTGAAATGCAGACCTGCTGTCGGAGCAGCCGCAGAACCCTCGTTCTTGGCATATACAGTCTGATAACGGTTCTTATCCTTTAACTGGTGAGTGATATATGGCGGCAACGGCATCTGGCCGAGCTTATCGAGGATCTCCTCGAAAATTCCATCATACTCAAACTGGATCAGCCGGTTTCCCTCATCGACCACATCGATAACCTTTCCCTTTAAAAGTCCGTCACCGAAGGAAACTTCCGCGCCGACTTTCATCTTCTTACCCGGTTTTACAAGGGTCTCCCAGACATTGTCGGATTTTCTCTTTAAAAGGAGAACTTCGATTCCTGCGTCTGTCCCGATCTTATGTCCCATGAGACGTGCCGGGATAACTTTTGTATCGTTGATAACGAGGCAGTCACCCTTTTTCAGGTATTGTAAAATATCGCGGAAATGGCGGTGTTCCATCTCGCCGGTCTTTTTATCTAATACAAGCAGCCTGGAAGCAGCGCGGTCCTCAAGCGGATCCTGCGCGATCAGTTCCGGCGGCAGTTCAAAATTAAAATCTGTTACATTCATTTCTCTATCTCCTGTCTGGCATCCTTATCAAAAAGTTCCATGCCATTGTAGCAGAATCGGGAAGAAAAATCAATGAGGCGCGCAGGAATATGGGGAAAATCGGTGATCATCTGCAAAAGGCTCGGACAGCAGCCGGGAAATAAAAAATACATCTTGTTGTTTTAAGATTCCGGTGGTACGATAGGAAAATCAAAAGCATGGTACATGCGGCAATCGGAAGGAGCAGTTGTAATGAAATATATCAATCAGTTAGAACACAGAGATATCCCCTATGAACATAATTTAGACCACGGCGGAGTGCCGGAGGAGAAGCGGAATGTGGCTGCAGCAGGCTGCGGACCGAGCTGTCTGTGCATGATGGTGGATGCGCTGACTCTGTCAACCTATGAACTCACAGACTGCCTGAAATTATCCAATGAGGTTGGCGCGAACCGTGAGATCGGAACGAGCCTGAAGATCCTGGGCCCCGTCGTTGCGGAAAGGTTTAACCTGAATTATGGGGAAACGAGTGATCTGAATGAACTGAAGGCGCACCTGGCAAAAGGCGGACTCGCCATCGCAAATTCCGGCGGAGACCGGGAAGGGTATACCGGGGTGTTCACTCATGGAGGACATTACATCCTCGTTGTATCGGCCGATGACAATGAGGCGTGCATTCTGGATCCGTCCTATAAAGAAGGAAAATATGAGGAGCCGGGCAGGGATGGAAAAGCGAGAGCCGTAGATGGTTTTGTTTACTGCAGCCTGAAAGTTCTTGCGGAGGACTGCGCAAACCGTACTCCGTCCTACTATCTGTTTTCAAGAAAGCATTAAAAATATGAAAAGCGCGGCAGCCGGGAAATGGAAAAGCAGTGCCCCTGGAACTGCCGCGCATTTATGCGAAGATGCAGATCATCGCAAGCGACCGCGCGGGACTCCGGAAGGTGCCAGGACGCATGCATCCTTAGTTTAGAAAAATTGAGTGAAAAAATATACAAAAAAATAATTCTCATCCTCTTGCATGAATCAGAAAATTATTGTATACTATTAGAGATGCATCTGTAGCTCAGTGGATAGAGCAGTGGCCTCCGGAGCCGCGTGCGTAGGTTCGATTCCTATCAGATGCATTTTTTGATGTCCCGGGATACCGGGGCAGTGAGACAGGAAAGCGTCTGCCAGATCTGGGAAATGTCCCGGACTGACAGGCGTTTTTTCTTGCATTCGCCCCTCAGAAACGATATAATGGGCGAAAGGATAAATTTTGGATCATAAATTATGAATAAAAGGGAGAAGTAGATTGGAAGGAACGATTCGTTTAAATAAATATCTGAGTGACGCTGGAGTCTGTTCGAGAAGAGAGGCAGACAGACTTGTGGAGGAAGGGAAGGTTCGTGTGGACGGCGAGATCGCCGTGATGGGAATGCAGATACGGCCGGGACAGAAGGTGGTCTGTGATGGAAAGCCGGTGGGCGAGAAGGAAAAACCGGTATTTCTGATCGTGAATAAGCCGAGGGGAATCGTCTGTACGACTTCCGACAAGGATCATGCAGAAAACATCGTGGAATTTTTAAATTACCCACAGAGGATCTACCCGGTCGGACGTCTCGATAAGGACTCCGAGGGACTTCTCCTCATGACAAATCAGGGCGACATCGTCAACAAGATCCTCCGCGGTGGAAATGATCATGAGAAAGAGTACGCGGTAGCTGTCAACCACCCGGTGACGGAAGAATTTTTAAAACAGATGTGCGAGGGCGTCCGGATCGAGGACCTGGATGTGACCACGAAGCCGTGCCGCGCCTGGAAGACCGGAAGCCACACCTTCCATATCGTCCTGACCCAGGGCTTAAACCGCCAGATCCGCCGAATGTGCCGTGCGCTGGATTATCATGTAATGAATTTAAAGCGCGTGCGTATCATGAATCTCCAGCTGGGTACATTAAAGCGCGGAGAATACCGGGAACTGACGGAAAAAGAACTGGGTGACCTGATGCGTATGGTGGAAGGTTCCACAAACCTTCCGGCGAGGGAAGCCGCAAAACTTGGAAAGATTGTGGATCCGGCGAAGAGAGAAAGAAAGCCGGGAAGCTCAGGACATCAGGGAAAGCCTGGCGGAAGAAAGCCGTCAGATAAAAATAACGAGGGAAAACCGTTCGAGAAAAAGACCGGAACCGGAAAAATATGGAGAAATGTCCGTCAGGACGGTGAAATAAAGCCGGAAAAGAAAGCCCCCGCATCCCCGGAAAGCTGGAAACCGGGTGCGCCGGAGCGCAAGGAGCATAAAATATGGACGACAAGATCAAGAGGATGAAGGAGCTGATCCCGATTCTCTCCGAGGCTGCGAAGGCCTACTACCAGGAGAGCCGCGAGATCATGAGCAACTTCGAATATGACAGGCTTTACGACGAGCTCCTGAAGCTGGAACAGGAGACGGGAACCGTGTTTGCGGGAAGTCCGACCCAGAAAGTCGGATATGAGGTCTTAAGCGAACTCCCGAAAGAGCGCCATGAGCGGCCGATGCTTTCCTTAAATAAGACGAAAAGCGTCGACGAGCTCAGGGAGTGGCTCGGCGGACAGACGGGACTTTTATCCTGGAAGATGGACGGACTCACCGTGGTGCTGACATATGAGGACGGCGTTCTCGCAAAGGCAGTTACCCGGGGAAACGGCGAGATCGGCGAGGTCATCACGCCGAACGCCCGGACATTCATCAATATCCCGACAACGATCCCCTACAAGGGGCAGCTGATCCTACGCGGTGAGGCGGTGATCAGCTATTCTGATTTCGAAAAGCTGAACGATTCCATCGCCGACGTGGACGCAAAGTATAAGAATCCGCGAAATCTCTGCAGCGGTTCCGTCCGCCAGTTAAACAGCGGGATCACAGCATCGAGAAATGTCCAGTTTATGGCATTTGCCCTGGTGCGGGCGGACGGCGTGGACTTTAAGAATTCAAGAAAAGAGCAGTTCTTATGGCTGTCCAGACTTGGATTTGAGACCGTGGAATTCGTGGAAGTCACCGCGGAGACTCTTTCCGGGGCGGTCCATGGATTCGCGGAAAAGATCGAGCACTACGATATCCCGTCCGACGGTCTCGTGCTGTTATATGACGATATCGCCTACGGTCAGTCCCTGGGGCGCACTGCGAAATTCCCGAGAGATTCCATCGCCTTCAAGTGGGCCGATGAGATCCAGGAGACGACGCTCTCCTATATCGAGTGGAGCGCGTCGCGAACAGGACTCATCAACCCGGTTGCCGTGTTTGAGCCCGTGGAGCTGGAAGGAACGACGGTGAGCCGGGCCAGCGTCCACAACATCAGCATCATGGAAGGTCTGGAGCTTGGGGCCGGGGATCGGATCACAGTCTACAAGGCGAACATGATCATCCCGCAGATCGCGGATGACCTCACAAGAAGCGGTGTCCGGGATATCCCGAAGATCTGCCCGGTCTGCGGCGGAAAGACGGAGATCCGCAGCCTGAACGATGTGAAATCCCTCTACTGTACCAACCCGGAATGCCAAGCGAAGAAGATCAAGAGCTTTGATCTGTTTGTGAGCCGTGACGCTTTAAATATCGATGGTCTCTCCGAGATGACGCTTGAGAAGTTCATCGCGGCGGGATTCATCCATGAATTCGATGATATCTTCCATCTGGACCGTCACCGGGATGCCATCGTGACTATGGAGGGATTCGGCGAGAAGTCCTACGAGAACCTCATCGAGGCCGCAAAGACTGCGTCCCACACCACACTGCCGCGGCTGATCTTTGGTCTCGGAATCGCGGGGATCGGCCTTGCAAACGCGAAGGTGATCTGCCGCCATTTCGATTTCGACCTGGATGCCATGCGGAAGGCAGACGCAGAGGAACTGTGCGCCATCGACGGAATCGGCGGCGTGCTTGCGGATGCCTGGGTGACGTACTTTAAGAATGATAAGAATAATGAGATACTGGATCATTTACTGGCAGATCTGACTTTCGCAAATGAAGCCAGAAGCGAAGAGCAGACGCTGGCCGGAAAGACATTCGTGATCACCGGCTCCGTGGAGCACTTTGCGAACCGCAAGGAACTTCAAGAGAAGATCGAATCCCTGGGCGGAAAAGCCTCCGGTTCCGTGTCCGCGAAGACCAGTTACCTGATCAACAACGATGTGACATCCAATTCGTCAAAGAATAAGAAGGCAAGAGAGCTTGGCATTCCGATCCTTTCCGAAGAGGATTTTCTGAAGATGATAGGAGAAGAAAGCAATGCCGATTAAAATACAGAATGGATTGCCGGCGAGAGCGATCCTTGAGAGCGAAAACGTATTCATTATGGACGAGGACCGCGCGGAGAGCCAGGATATCCGTCCGTTAGAGATCCTGATCTTAAATCTCATGCCGTTGAAGGAGGACACGGAGACCCAGCTTTTAAGAGCTCTGTCCAATACGCCTCTGCAGGTGGAGTGTACTTACATGACCATGTCCACCCATGAGTCTACCCACACCTCCGCCAGCCACTTAAATAAGTTTTATGTGACATTCCCGGAGATCAAGAAGAAACATTTCGACGGAATGATCATCACCGGCGCACCGGTGGAACTGATGGAGTTTGAGGAGGTCAACTACTGGGAAGAGCTGACCCGGATCATGGAGTGGAGCAAGACCCATGTGACATCCACCATGCACCTCTGCTGGGGTGCCCAGGCGGGACTCTATTACCATTACGGGATCCCGAAACACTTAAGAAAAGAAAAGCTTTCCGGTGTGTATACACAGAAAGCGCTGGATAAGCGTGTTCCGCTCTTAAGAAGCTTTGATGATTATTTCAAGTGCCCGCATTCCCGCTACACGGAAGTCCGCGAGGAGGATATTTTAAAGCACCCGGAACTCCGGCTCCTCGCTAAATCCGATGAGGCAGGCGTTTTCCTTGTCATGAACCAGGACGGAAGCCAGATCTTCGTCCAGGGCCACCCGGAGTACGACCGTATGACCTTAAGCAACGAGTATCACCGCGACCTTAACAAAGGCTTAAATCCGGCGCTTCCGGTCCACTACTACGAGCACGATGACCCGTTCTCGGTTCCGCCGCTTCTCTGGAGAAATATGGCGAACACGCTGTATACGAACTGGCTGAACTATTACGTATATCAGGTGACTCCGTATACGTTGGAGGAAGACGCGGAGTAGAAGGTTCGAAATCCCTTATTTTATGCGGGATTTAGGATCTTAAAGTTTCAATAAGTCCCCTATTCACGGAGAAATCCGCAGATAGAGGACTTATTTTGCCTTTCTGTCTTTCTTTCAATTACTGGGATGGGATTCGTTACTTTTCATGATATCGTTCCGGCACCTGTGCATCATGGAAAGCGTTGATCTCATCACGGAATTTGCTGTCTTCCAGAATATCCAGGGCAGTCATGGCAAGACCCTTGGCTCCCTTCAGGCAGATTTCATCGGCTTGCGGTGAGGCGGCTGCGTCTGCATAAGCTTTTGAGTGACTTTGAATCGTTTTATCATCAGTGATCGACAGATAATCGTGGATTGCCGGAATTTTAATCGAAACATTTCCGATATCGGAAGAACCGTACAGTTTTCCCGGTGTTGGCCAGGTCATGTGAATTCCGAGAGACTCCATATTATTTTTGAAAGCTTCGCACATAGGCTTATTCGGGTAGCGTTCCGCGTAGATCGGTTCTACAACCACCTCTGCCTTGGCTCCGGTCAGGGATTCTGCCCGTTCAATGCTGGATTTCACGAGATCAATAAGAAACTCAATTCGTATCATGGTTTCCGCTCGGAGATTAAATTCACACCGGACGAGTGCAGGAATGACATTGGCAGCTGTTCCACCTTCTAAAATAACACCGTTGATATTATCCTGAATCTGGAATGTGGGACGCATCAGATCAATCTGGTTGAATACATGGATTGCAGCACTGAGCGCGTTAATCCCGTTCGAAGGTGCAGAAGAGTGGGCTGCTTTTCCGTGGAAAGCGACGCGGATGGTTGTGGCAGCGCGTCCCCCTCTTCCTACAAGATTCGATCCGCCTCCTGACGGATGCATCATAAGCGCATAATCGGTATCATGAAAACCGCCGCGCTCTAAAAGAATCACTTTACCGGCACCGCCTTCCTCCGCAGGGGTGCCAATAATGGAGATTTCCCCATCATAGTTGTCCATGAGAGCGGCAAGACCGGAAAATGCACCGACAGCACAGGTCGCAATAATATTGTGACCGCAACCGTGGCCGATTCCGCGAAGGGCATCATATTCTGCGAGAAACGCGATTCTCGGTCCTGCATGCTTTCCTTTTTTTACTGCTTTGAAAGATGTGTCAAGTCCGCAATAAGGGGTTTCAACCTCGAACCCATGGTCTTCTAAAAATGTGCGGATAAATCCTACAGCCTGATGTTCCTGGAATCCCAGTTCCGGATGATCATGGATCTGATGGGAAAGTGTCAGAAGTTCATTTTGCATCTTGTCAATGGTCTCAATAATTTTTAACTTATTCTGATTCATAGGGAAATACCTCCTGCAGGGTAAGAGCTATTTTTGGTATACGACTTTTCCTTCGATCAGAACCGTAGAGGCGGAGGAATAGTAGTCTAGCGGATAGCCGTCCCAGATGACGATATCGGCATCTTTTCCAGGTTCCAGACTGCCGACTCTCTGGTCAAGCCCACAGAAACGGGCTGCGTTGATGGTGGCAGATTCCAGAGCTGCCATAGCAGTAAGCCCTTTTTTGTACATGAGTGTCAGATGAATCGCAGCCAGCTCAATATTCATTCGCGGATGAGCGGTGGATGAGGCAAAGGTAATGCCGTGTTCCTCAAGTACAGAACCAACGATAGGGTCACGGTAGCGGCTTTCATTACTTTTTTGTCCATAAGATGGGCCAACCACGCAGTTCACCTGATGTTTTTTTAGAATATCCGGAATCAGCCAGCTTTCGGTACAGTCTTCCAAGATATAATTGAGTTCGAATTCCTCGGCAATGCGAATGGCGGTGGTCATATCATGGCTTCTCTTTGCGGTGATCTTGACAGGCATCCCATCAAACACGCGCATGAGGGAATGAAGCTTCATGTCGAATTTCGGCGGTTTCCTAGATGGATCCGCTTCGGACAGTTTCCAGAGCGTGTGGTAATTTTTTGCTTTCATCAATGCTTCACGGATCAGAGCGGCACTGGCAAGCCTTGTTTTTGGGGCACGCTTGCTGGAATAGGTCGTTCTGACATCATCCGTTAGGCACATGTGAAAAGCAAGCTCAGGCACCATCGTCATTTCGGAGACTGTTTTACCGGAGGTCTTGATAGCGGCACATGTTCCGCCGATGAGATTTGCATCTCCGGGGCAGGTGACTGCCGTGGTGACTCCGCCTGCAAGTGCCATTTGAAAGCCCTCATCGGCAGGATTGATGGCGTCTAACGCACGGAGCTGCGGAAGAATTGGATCCGTGGACTCATCGGAATCATCTCCCTCAAAACGAAAGACCTGTTCGCGCACTCCTAATTGACAGTGAGGTTCTACAAACCCCGGAGTCACATAGTGTCCGCAGGCATCGATACTGACATGTCCTACATTATATTTGCTCACGGCGTTATCACAGATATCGAGAATCTTTCCATTCTCCACAACCAGATCTTTTTTTTCTTCGTAGATTCCGGCCATATTGATCAGATTACAGTTTCTGATAATCAACATTGCTTTCACCTGCCTTTCTCCTGTATGCAATCTGACCGTCGATGATAACGATACCGACCTGACTCAGAGTTGCCAATGGTTCTACGTCCCAGATCACGACATCCGCATCTTTTCCAGGTTCCAGACTGCCGACACGGGAGTCAATGTCGGTAATGATGGCGTTATTGATGGTGAGACATTTTAAAGCCATTTCCCGGGAAAGTCCGTTCTTGACATAGAGAGCAGCCTGCAGAAGCTGACCTTCAATCGGAACGAAAGGCGCATCAGTGATCAAGCCGAACGTGATTCCGGCGTTCTCCAGAATCTGCCCTGCTTTAAAAGTTTTATTTCTGGCTTCGATTTTTCCTTTTCCTCCTACGGTAGGACCGAGAAGGCATTGAACATGATTTCTCACAAGTTCATCGACGATCAGATAGCCGTCGGTGCAGTGTTCAATGGAAAAACGAAGATGGAATTCATTGGCGATCCGGATCGCTGTTTGGATATCATCCGCCTGGTGTGCATGAATCTTGACACGCATACCGTCGAAGACCCGCATTAAAGAATGCATATGAAAATCGAATGGAAAATCAGGGTCCTCTCCGTGTTCCTGATAGTTTCTATAGTATTCCTTCGCTCGGAAGAGTTGTTCCCTCATAATGGCAGCACTCATCATTCTCGTTTTTGGTGCCATGTTCCTCCTGCCGTAATTGACTTTTGGGTTTTCACCGAGGGCCATCTTCATGCAGATTTCCTGACAGATGACGCGGGAGTCGGGATTTTTTCCGGCGGTTTTTACGGCTGTGAACGTTCCTCCTATAATATTGGAACTTCCGGGGCCGGTAACGACCGTAGTAACGCCGTGACGAACTGCAACGTCGAAGGTGGCGTCATTCCATTTCAGAGCGTCAATTCCGCGGAGTCCGGGAAGAGCTGGACTGGTATTTTCATTTCCGTCCATTTCCGCGGAACTGGCGGTTCCCCAGAGTCCGATATGGCAGTGGGCGTCCACGAGGCCTGGAGTCACCACTCTTCCGGCAGCATCGATCACTTCGCAGTCCGCGGGAACAGGATCTACGTTTCCTACGCGGGATATTTTTCCGTTTTCGATTAGAATGTCTCCGGTCTGCTCATAGATTCCGGCCATGGTAATCAGTTTTCCGTTTTTGATCAATAGCAATTGCAGCTCGTCTCCTTTCTACGCAAATATAATCAGAAAAAGGTATAGTTTCTTAAATATAATTTTATAATTACCATTATATATTGTCAAAGAAAAACGAAAAAGCAGAAAAAATTAAAAGTTCTGATTAATCTTTTGCAATGATTAGGTTGTTTGATAATTAAATGGGGTGTATAATTAACCTAATAAGCTTTGGGGGGAATGCGTATGAAAAAAACGATGTTTCTGGTATCCAGCAGTCCATCTACCAGTGTCGGACTTCGCTCCTATCTGACTCATATTTTCGGCCGCTATATCAAACTGGAAGCACGGCTGGCAGACGATGTTACATCAGAACTGATGGAGCAGTTTGATCTTGTTTTGTTTGCATCAAAAGGGGCTGCAAGAGCCTTGGAGACAAGTATGACGCCGAAGATCCATTTTCTGATTTGCATTCGAACATTCAATTTTACATATCTGAATAAGATTTTGTCGATTCCGCCGAATTCGGATGTATATCTGGTCAATGACTCGGAGCAGACAACCAAAAGTGCGATTCGGCTTTTGAGTACCTATGGTTTTTCACAGTATCATTTTGTTCCGTATTATCCGGGATGCGGCGAGGCAGATTATTCCATTCAGTATGCGGTGACATTGGGGGAGGAGCGGTATGTGCCGCGACATATTCCGAATGTGATGGATATCGGGGTAAGAGTGGCAGATGTGTCTACCATTGCGGAAATCGCATCGTTCTTCAATTTGTCTATGAGCATTGCGGATGTGGTAACGCAGAATTATCTCAATCAGTTTGTTCAACTTCTCAAAATGTCCAACTATCAGGTACGGCAGACGACGAACATGAATTTTATAACCCAGAGTATTATTCATAATATTGATATCGGTGTCTGCATGGTCAATAAGGAACATGTGATTATCATGGTCAATAATCCGTTTGTGAAGGAACTGGAGATTCAGAAACCGCATCTGGTGGGAGTTTCCATTCTGGAGGCTGTACCGGAGTTTGAGGAAATACTGAAAAAACATCAAGAGCCTGAGAGTCTGACAACGGAGATCATTCGTCACGAAAGCAAAAAAGTGATGGTGACTCTGCAAAAGATCCGGGATGCGAATCATGAAGATCTTACGCTGATCCACTTGGGGAGAAGAATGATCCGTGAAGATTCGGCAGAAGATAACGGATTGCAGATCAGAGACGGCGTCCTGAATCCGGAACAGAAAACAGAAACCTGGTATCAGTTCCGGGACTATCGATCTGAAAATACCCAGGTCCTTCGCATGCTGGAGATGGCAAAGCGGATATCTCTGACAGACTACCGTGTACTGATTCAGGGGGAGACAGGAACAGGAAAGGAAGTTCTGGCTCAGGCGATCCATAACAATTCCAGTCGATGCAGAAATGCATTTGTCAAGGTAAATTTATCGGCAATGAGTGAACTGCAGGCTGCAAAAGAACTGGACACGGCGGAGGAGAATAGCGCAGCAAGGCATGCACAGGGAGGAACTCTTTATCTGGATGGGATCCATAATCTTACGCAGGATCTTCAGCGGGTAACGCTGGGGCTTTTGGATTCTCCCTTCAATGTGCGCCTGATTGCATCGACAGATCAGAATCTGTATGAAATGAGCAGAGAAGGACTGTTTTTGAGGGAACTATTTTATCGGATGAATGAAGTGTCGCTGGCGACACTGCCAGTGCGGGAGAGACCGGAAGATGTTCCGTTATTGTTTGAATATTTCATGAGAAATATCTATAACACCCCGTCCTTGACATGGAGAGAACTTTTCAGCGACGGACTCTGGGAATTCTTGATGGGATATTGCTGGCCGGGAAATGGAAAAGAGATCGAGAATCTGTGCAAATACTTTTACTGTGTGAAATCGGACAGGAAACTGACAGAAAGAGATCTTCCTCCATACATCCTGTCCCAGATCCGTGAAAACGAAGAACATTTATCTCCGCTGGAGAGACAGGTCCTGATCGCGCTGAGTCAGAATCCCAAAAAAGGAAGAGCAGCGCTCCTTCGGATTGTCCGGGAACAAGGCGTGGATGTGACAGAAGGAAAAATAAGAAGGTTGCTTCAGGATCTGTCGGATCGCGGCCTGGTACGTACAAATCGCACCAAAGGCGGATGTGAAATTACAGGAAAGGGGGAAACATTTCTTTAAAAAAGAGCTGCACAGCGAACATCGGGCTGGCAAAGAACGCAGATTTCGATTAGGTTGATTTACAGAAAAAAAAACGGGTGAATCAACCTAATCGATTTTTTTGTGCCGGAAAATAGAAATGAGACTTCGGAAATGCGGAAATTACCTTGCCAGCCATATTCTGAAAAGTTATAATGAATGCGGAAATGAATTTAAAACAATGATAATTCACACAAATTGTTTGATAATTCGTGAAAATACAAAAATATGCAAAGCTTTCTACAAGGTACAGAGTGTCAAAAACAGCGACAGAATGAGATATAAGCTGCCGGCCAGAACCGGTCCCGCACAGGATGGAAATACGTTCCTGGAATTGCGGTATTCGTAGTAGGATCCGAGTTCAGGTGTGGAAGCCGGGGCAATCTTCTCATTTTCTTCTTCAAATTTTTCATGGTGTTTCCCGTACTTCCAGAGTTTTCGATGGCTGTAAATAAACAGGTCAAAGGTTCCGAGATTTTTAACAAATCGGAGACCTCCAAAGATAAGGGGAAAGAAACTGGCAAGAAACAAGGAGTTGATGAGTCGGTTCATAAAAAAAGAACTGTGACTGAAAATAAAATAGAGAATTCCAATGACTCCTCCAATTAGAAGATGAGTCAGAAAACTTTTCCGGAACGATGATGACATAAGGGACCATCCTTTCGCTGAATTGATGTCGTGCATATGGAATTTATTATAATGAGATTCATATAAATGTCAACAGCTGGGAGAAATTCCAATGGAATGAAAATGGGCGAGATGGAAGGCCTGTTTGGAGGTCCTGAAATAAAAAAGGAGGAAACGATATGAAGAGAAGGACAATTGCAGCATTGTTAGCATGCACGATGGTGATCGGAACCCTTGCAGGGTGCAGCAGCGAACCGAAGAACCCGGGAGACTCCGATACAACGGTTACTGAGACAACGGCGGCAGAGACAACGGCAGCTGCACAGACAGGACCGAAAGTATTTAACGACTATATGACGACGGATATTGATACATTAAACAGCCATATCTACACGTTAAGTGCAAGTGCGGATGTGATCAAACCAACAACACTTCTGCTGTATCGTCAGTATCCGACCGCGGACGGAAAATCATTTGAGTATATTCCGGAGTTGGCAGAAAGTGAACCAGAGCAGGTAGATGCGGATGGAAAAATCTGGCAGATCAAGATCCGTGAAAATGCGAAATGGGAGAATGGAGATTCAATCAATGTGGATGATGTGATCTATTCCTTCCAGATGTGTCTGGATCCCCTTATGGTAAATAACCGTGCATCCCAGCTTGCAAGTGATTATATTACGATCACAAAGGCTACAGATTATTATCTTCAGGGGACAGAAAACAAAGTCTCCTGGGACGAAGTGGGAATCAAGAGAAATGGCGATTATATGCTTGGCCTCGAGTTAGATGCTCCAGTTACAGCAGCCGATATCAAGAGTCATTTCAACTATGTATGGACCAACCTGGTACATAAACCGACGTATGAGGCCGGTATGAATGAAGACCGGACGAAGACTTCATATGGTTCCACGGGAGACACTTATAAGAGCTGCGGAGCTTATATTTTGACAGAATGGGTACCGGGTTCCGTTTTCAAAATGAAGAAAAATCCGGATTATGTTCTTGCAGACCATATCAAATTGGATGAATATGTTTATAAAGTTGTAGCAGACAGAAATACAGCGCTTGAGCTTTACTTAAACGGAGAACTGGACGAAGTCGCATTAAGCCCGGAGGCGATTGAACAGTATGTGGATGATCCGAGCATCAAGGTAGCACCGGCAACCTCCATCCAGACCCTTGCGATTAACCACGGAAATACTAATAACAATGGAATCCTTGGAAATCTGAACTTCAGAAAAGCGTTGTTCTATGCAGTGGACCGTCAGAGCATTGCAAAAATGACAAATGGAATTCCGGCTAATTATCTCGTTGCTAGCAAGTGCCTTGGTCTTGACGGCAAGACATTCCGGGAAATGCCTGAATCACAGGAATATCTGACCGAAAATCTCGGGTATGATCCGAAACTTGCCAAGGAGTATTACGACAAGGCGATGGAAGAATGTGGACTTACCAGTCTGACCCTGACCCTGCAGTACAATGAGACGAGTGCCAACAATAAGGCGGCATCTGAGTTCTTACATAAATCTTTCCCGGAGATCTTTGGCGACAGCTTTACTCTGGAGCTGATGGCAGCTCCGAGCGGTGTCTTAAACTCCTACATCAAGGGATGGAAAGATGGAGATCCGAACAGCTTTGAACTTCAGTGGAGAGGATGGAATACCAGTACACCGGCACCGTGGAACGGACTTAAAGTTTACACCGGCATGTATTCGAACAAGAACGAACCATATTACAATGATGAAGTGGATGCACTTTGGGAAAAAGCCAATTATGATCTGGAAGCAAAAATGGATTCGGCATACCGTCTGGAACTGACAAGGGAAATCGAAAAGATCGTGCTTGATGAAGTAGCAGCCTGCCCGGTATACGAGGCACCGAGCTACTATCTGATCAATCCGAAAGTCATTCTCCCATCGGATGTATACATTCCGGGTTACGGATTTGGTTTCACGATCAGTGATAAAGAAGTATAACCGATGACGGGAACTGAATGAACCTGCAAACATCTGCCTGCCGGATACTGCGAGCCGGCAGGCGGATTTTATGCTGACGGAAGTGATCGGGCGGCGAAAAGGAACCGATGGGCTTTACAGGAAGCGCAAAAGGAAACTCGGAGGGAATGATATGGCAAAATACATTATGCAGCGAATTCTGGCAATGTTAGTAACTCTGTTTATTATCATTACCATCGGCTTCATGGTGATCCGCCTGATGCCGGGCGGAATCTTCGATGATGCCGTAGATATGACATATGAGCAGAGGACAGCTCTGGAAGCAAAATATAATCTTGATAAGCCGATCCCGATCCAGTATGCAATGTTCTTAAAGGGACTTGTTCTGGAAGGCGACTGGGGAACATCTCTGAAGATGTATGTCAATGTTCCGGTGTGGGATGTGATCAAGACAAAGATTCCGGTCACACTCTATATTAACTTTTTTTCACTGATCATATCGCTTCCATTGGGGATTATCCTCGGAATTGTGGCGGCAATCCGGAAAAATACGATGACAGACTATCTGATATCGTTTCTGGTCGTCATATTCATCTCAGTTCCATCCTTTATCTTCGCCACCCTGCTTCAGTATTTTGTGGCATTTAAAGCGGGATTATTTCCGATCATTTACGATGCTACGGCATCCGGTTGGGATAAATTTTATTGCCTGTTTCTTCCGATCATGGCCCTGTCTCTCGGACCGATCGCCCGTGTGACAAGATATCTGAGAGCGGAACTGGCAGAGACCATCAACTCAGATTTTATGCTTTTGGCAAAGACGAAGGGACTCACGGAACGTCAGGCAACGATCAACCATGGAATCCGAAACTCCATGCTTCCTCTTATGAATATCATTGTGCCGATGTTCACAAGCATTATGGGCGGAAGTCTTGTAATCGAGACCATTTTCTCGATTCCCGGTATGGGCGGTATTATGGTAAAGTCCATCAATGCGCCGGACTATACGGTAACGCTGGCGGCCCTGATCTTTTATTCTGTGGTATCTCTTGTGACTGTACTCATCGTGGATCTTTCTTACGGGATTGTTGATCCGCGTGTAAGGATGGGAGGGAAGAAATAATGGCAAAATTTTACTCTTCCGCTGTACCGGAATATCAGGCTGACAAAGAACAATTTGAATTTGTCCAGATGAAGGATGACATTGCGGATGCGACATTCCAGGATAAGCCGATTGGCTTTTTTAAGGATGCAATGCTGCGTTTCTGCCGGAGCAAGGTCTCCATTGTAGCGTTTGTAGGAATCGTGATCATTCTGTTCATGGCAATCTTTATGCCAATGATGAGCCACTGGCACTACAATGACCAGGATCTGAACCGAATCAATCTTCCGCCCAAAATGCCGGTTCTCGAGAATGTTGGAATTCTGGATGGAACCCGATGGCTGACGAATCGACGTGTGGACAGCCTGGAAGATACAACACGTTATCCGGAAGGCAGCATTCTGAAAGTCATCAACTACCGGAAGGTCCAGGGCGTGGATATGTGTGATATCAAAGTGGATTACTACAAGTACTGCGGTCTTGAGGACGGAACATATTTCTGGATGGGGACGGATTATCTCGGCCGTGATCTGTGGGTACGAATGTGGCGAGGTGCCCGTGTTTCCCTGGCAATTGCGTTCATCTCGGTAATCTGCAATGTTTTTATCGGTATTGTCTATGGCTCCATTGCGGGATATTACGGCGGAAAGATCGATATGGTTATGATGCGCATTACCGAGATTATCGGTGCATTCCCGGAGATTGTAGTGGTAACATTATTTATCCTCTTTTTCGGAACCGGCATGCTGTCAATTATTCTTTGCCTTGTCGTACAGAACTGGATTGGCACAGCCCGAATGATTCGCTCCCAGTTTTACCGTTATAAAGGCAGCGAATATGTGCTTGCGGCCAGAACACTCGGCGTGAAAGATATGGCACTGATCTTCCGGCATATTCTGCCGAATTCCATTGGGCCAATCATTACACGTGCCATGATTGCAATTCCGGGTGCTATTTTTACCGAGTCTTTCCTGGCATATATCGGACTTGGCATCCGTGCACCGGAAAGCTCGATCGGTGTCCTTTTATCCCAGGGACAGAAGATCATGCAGCAGTATCCGAACCAGGTGTTTTTCCCGGCAGTTGTGATTTCTCTGCTGATGATCGCATTCAACATGCTGTCAAATGGCCTGCGTGACGCATTTGATCCAACCCAGCGCGGTGCATAAGGAAAGGAGCGAATGGTATGGAACCTATTTTAAGTGTAAAAGATCTTTCTGTTTCCTTTCAGGCGTTCGCAGGTACGGTTCATGCGGTTCGTGATGTCAACTTTGACTTGATGAAAGGTGAGACACTGGCGATTGTAGGAGAATCCGGTTCCGGAAAATCGGTTACGATCAAAGCAATTCTTGGAATTCTTGCAAAGAACGGCCATATCGACAGCGGCTCGATTCTGTATCAGGGCGAAGATATGGCGAAATATAAGGAAAAAGACTTTTATAAGATCAGAGGAAAACGGATCTCACTGGTGTTCCAGGATCCTCTGTCAGCACTGAATCCGATCATGAAAATAGGAAAACAGATCTCAGAGGCGCTGATCTTAAGCGGATCCATTGAAAAGTCAAAGGCGAAGCAGAGGGCCATCGAATTGATGGAAGCCGTTGGAATTCCGAACGCGGCAGAGCGGTATGAGGCATATCCGTTCCAGTTCTCCGGCGGTATGAGGCAGCGCATTGTCATTGCAATTGCCCTTGCATGCAATCCGGAGATCCTGATCTGCGATGAGCCGACGACAGCTCTCGATGTGACGATTCAGGCGAGAATCCTGGAGCTGATCAATGATATGAAAAGAGAGCACGATCTGTCGGTAATTTTCATCACTCATGACCTCGGCGTGGTTGCCAATATTGCAGATCGTGTATGCGTTATGTATGCCGGACGGATCGTGGAAGTGGGAACCTGTGAAGATATTTTCTACCATCCGGCGCATCCGTATACCTGGGCACTGTTGTCTGCAATGCCGGATCTGCACACGGAAGAGACCCTATATGCAATTCCGGGTGCTCCGCCGAATATGCTTCATCCGCCGAAAGGGGATGCATTTGCAGCGAGAAATAAATACGCGATGAAGATTGATTTTGAAAAAGAACCGCCGTATTTTAAAATTTCCGACACCCACTATGCTGCTACATGGCTTTTACATCCGGATGCGCCAAAGGTAGAGATGCCGGAGATTTTGCAGCACCGCATCGCCAGGATGAAGGAGGAGGCGGAACATGGATAATAAAAAGATGAATTCGACAGGTGTTGAGGATCATATTCTGGATGTGGAACACCTCAGCATGTATTTTACAACAAAAAACAGAGGAAAAAAGTCTACAGTGAAAGCGGTGGATGATGTATCCTTTTATGTGAAACGCGGGGAGACGTTCGGACTGGTTGGTGAGTCCGGCTGCGGAAAAACAACGACAGGCCGCACGATTATTCGTCTGTATGATCCCACCTGGGGAACTGTGAAATTTAACGGCATAGAAATCTCCGGAAAAATGGACAGGGAGCTTCATAAATATATTACCGATCATATTGCCATGATTTTCCAAGATCCGATCGCATCTTTAAATCCGAGAATGACAGTACAGGAGATTATAGCGGAAGGATTGAAAATTCGAGGGGTGAAAGACCCGGAAGAACTGCAGAAAAGGGTGATCGCGATGCTGGAACATGTGGGGCTTCAGGCAGAACATGCATCCCGATACCCCCATGAATTTTCAGGAGGACAGCGCCAGCGCATTGGAATTGCAAGGGCGCTGATCGTGGAACCGCAGCTGGTGATCGCAGATGAGCCGGTTTCAGCTCTCGATGTCTCTGTGCAGGCACAGGTGATCAATCTGCTAAATAAGCTGAAACAGGAAATGGGACTGACAATCCTGTTTATTGCGCATAATCTTTCCGTCGTCAAATATTTTTCCGACCGAATCGGTGTGATGTATTTCGGAAAGCTGGTTGAGATGGCGGATTCCAATGAGCTATTTAAGAATCCACTTCATCCGTACACCAAGGCACTGCTTTCTGCCATTCCGGAGCCGGATCCGCTCAATGAGAAAAAACGCGTAAAAATCCATTACGATCCGGAGATTCATCATTACGGTGAAGGAAAACAGCCGTCCTATCACGAAGTAAGTCCGGGACATACGATCTATTGTTCGGACGAAGAGTTTGAAGAGTATAAAAAAGAGTGGAAAGCGTAATTCCGGACGTTATTTAAGAAGCCAAAAAGACTGCATATCCGTTTGTTGGTATGCAGTCTTTTAAAATGTTTCAATCGTATTACCGTCTTCCCGTGTTCCACAAAATATCATGGTTGATGGTCTCATAGAACATCTCACGCACCTTATCATGATCCTTCGTCTGCCCGAGGATCCACATGAGCTTTGTCACGGTGGCTTCCAGGGTCATATCGTAGGACTCGATGAGACCGAAGGCATTTTTGATCTTCTGGCCAACTTCGTAGACGGACATGTTGCTGCCTTCCTGGGTGACCTGGGTGGTCATGACGACAGTCTTGCCCATGGAGATCCATTTTTCGATGGAACTGTAGAAATCGCCGGATTCGTAGGAGGGAAGGCCGCCGACGCCGAAGGACTCGATAACGACAGCGTCATAGTGTTCTGCCATGTAGTCGAGGAGGCTGGAATCCATGGACGGGATCAGCTTTAAGAGGCTGACCTGGCTGTCCATCTCGTGGTAGAAGCGGACACTCTCGCGGTCCTGCCACTTGTCGTCGATGTAGTATAAAATATGCTCGTCCTGGATCACGGCGAGGTACGGGAAGTTGATGCTGGAGAAGGCGTTGTAGCTCTTGCTGCGCTCCTTTTTTCCACGTGTTCCCGCGATGACTTTTCCGTCAAATACGATGGTCACGCCGTGGGCACGTTCGGAGGCGGCAAAACGCAGGCTGTCCAGAAGGTTTGTTCTCGCGTCCGTCACGTCAAGGTCGATGGGCTTCTGGGCACCGGTGATGACGATGGGCTTGCTGGAGTGCTGGACGAGATAGGACATGGCAGCAGCGGTGTAGGCCATCGTATCGGTGCCGTGGCAGATCACGAAGCCGTCATAATCGTCATAATTCTCCTCCAGGACCTGGGCGAGCTTCAGCCAGTGCTTCGGGTGCATATTCGTGCTGTCGATGTTTAAGACCTGCACCGTCTCCACCTCGCAGAATTTTTTCGCATCCGGTACATAAGATAACAGTTCATCGCCGGTAAGAAGCGGTGTCAGACCGTTTTCTCCTCTCTTGCAGGCAATCGTTCCCCCTGTTCCGAGCAGCAGAAGGTGTTTCATGATTTTAAAATCCCCTTTCGTTTGCAATCATCTCACATATGGTTTATAGTATAACATAGGAGGCTTCAGAAAGTAAAGACGGCGGATGGTTTGGAAAGAAAGAATCATCCGGGAAAGGGGAGAGATGGTGAATATACCGAAAGATCCGGTCATGCTGTTAAGCTATATCAACACGCAGTTGCGGGACAATTACCCGGACATGGACGAGTTGTGCAGGTCGCTTTGTCTAGACAGGAAAGACGTGGATGAGAAACTCGCATCGATCGATTATGAGTACGATCCGGAAAAAAATCAGTATGTATAGAGTAAGCGGCCGATCCTGGCTTTCCAGGGCATGAGCCGCAGAAAAATAAAAGTGGAAAAAAGCACCGTGGAAAAGGCTGCATAGCGGATCGGAGAATCACAGATACTGGTTTCATGAACAGATGGAAGCAGAAAAACAGAAATCAGAAAATTGCAGTAAAAAAAAGCTCCGGCGGCGGATGGAGACAATGGGTCAGGAATTTTATGCTCTGCGGTCTGACGGGATGGGGACTTGAGATCCTTTTGACTTCCGTGGAAGGCTTTGCGGCTGGAGATATGAAATTCATGGGAAAGACATCAATATACATGTTCCCGATATATGGAATGGGAATCCTTTTGGGGCCCATCGGGAAATGGGTGGACAGTTGGATCGGAGACCGGGGACAGATCGCGGTAAAGGACAGGATCTTCCGCCATGGGATCCTGGACATGGTCCTGATCTTTTCCGCAGAATACCTCACGGGAACATTCTTGAAAAGCCTTGGTATATGTCCGTGGGATTACACCGGGCGGATGCTGAGCGTTGACGGCGTGATCCGGCTGGATTTTGCTCCGTTCTGGTTCATGACAGGACTTCTCTTTGAATATCTGACAGGAGGAAAAGAGGAAATCCTTTCCAGAGATCCGGAAACGGAAAAGCCAATATATAGACAGATTTGAGCTGGATTTTAGATGGATTCGAGGTGCATTTGAGTTGCAAATAAGAGGTTTATTTAATATAATATAACTTATGAACCTCATTGCTGTAACTCTTTAAAGTGTATGAAAGGCAATTGTTCAATAGGTGGGCACACCTGCTGTGCTGACCGTAAGAGAGCACCGTTACTGTTAAAGAAAATATGGGAGGTTTGTTACTTATGATAAGATTATTACTTGTCCTGTTCACACTGGTGGGATTTTTGATCTTCAGCTATCCGTTCCTTGTGGCACAGGTATCGCTTGGAAAGAAAGATCCCCACGCGCGGGATCTGGAGACGATCAAGGTCGTCCGGTCCGTGTTCAAGGTACTCTTAAAGCTGGCGGGGGTGACCGTGACGGTGAAGGGAGCGGAAAATATACCGGAAGACACAGCGGTCCTCTATGTTGGAAACCACAGAAGCTATTTTGATATTCTTGCGGGCTACACGACAGTTCCGACACTGCTCGGTTTCGTCGCAAAAAAGGAGATGGAAAAGATCCCACTCTTACGCACCTGGATGGTGAACGTGAACTGCCTGTTCTTAGACAGAAAGAACATCAAAGAAGGCTTAAAGATGATCCTTCAGGGAATCGAGAAGGTAAAAAACGGCGTTTCCATCTGGATTTTCCCGGAGGGAACGAGAAATCCGAACGAAGATATCACGGAGCTCCTTCCGTTTAAAGAGGGGAGCTTAAAGATTGCGGAGAAATCCGGCTGTCCGGTGGTCCCGGTGGCGATGACAGGAACGGCGGAGGTGCTGGAAAAACACTTCCCGTTTATCACCCCGTCCCATATTACGATCTACTACGGAAAACCGTTCTATGTAAAAGAATTGGAAGCCGAAGATCGGAAACATCCGGGTGCTTACACTAGAAATGTATTGATCAGAATGCTGAAAGAAATGCAGGAAGAAAAACAATAAGGTTTCAGGCGGATAAAATGGCTTGAAATGATATGACAGGACAAGGTTTCGGAGAGATCTGCTGAAAAAGCAAAAGAAATTTTGGGAAATACCTGGGGAGAAATGACAGAAAGCAGAGGCATAAAATATATGAAAAATCTTGACTTAAAAGAATGCAGGGACAAGCTGGACGTGATCGATAAAGAGATCGTCCGTCTGTTTGAGGAGCGCATGTCCGTATGCGGAGATGTGGCGGAATATAAGATCGGAACAGGAAAAGCCGTTTACGATGCGGCGAGAGAGGCACAGAAGATCGCAGCGGTTCAGGAGCTGGCCCACAGTAAGTTCAATAAAGAGGCGGTAAAGGAGATCTTTTCCCAGTTAATGTCCGTCAGCCGCAGATACCAATACAGCCTGTTATCCGCTCACGGTATGGGAATGGACACCGGATTTACGGAAGTGGAGACCATCGGGAAGAAGAATAAAAAGATCGTCTTCCAGGGCGTCGAGGGCGCTTACAGCCATGCCGCCGCGAAGTTATATTTCGGCGAGGACGCGGATCTTTACCATGTTCCGGAGTTCGAGGACACGATGCGCGAGGTGGAAGAGGGACGCGCTGATTATGCGGTACTTCCCATCGAGAATTCCACTGCAGGTTTCGTGATCAACAATTACGACCTGCTCTTAAAGTACAAGAATTACATAGTCGGCGAGGTCTATGTCCCGGTTGCCCATATGCTGCTCGGCGTTCCGGGAGCGAAGCTCTCCGATATCAGGACCGTTTACTCCCATGCCCAGGCTCTGGCCCAGAGCTCTGATTTCCTGTCCGCCCATAAAGACTGGAAGCAGATCGCTGTCTTAAACACGGCTGTAGCTGCAAAGAAGGTCATGGAGGAGAAGGATCCGACTCAGGCGGCTGTCGCAAGCCGCACTGCGGGAGAACTCTATGGAATGGAGGTCCTCGCGGAGGAGATCAACAACGTCAAGGGAAATACGACAAGATTCCTGATCCTCGGAAAAGAGCCGGTCTACGCAAAGACCGCCGGAAAGGTCAGCGTGGCTTTCGAGATCGCCCATAAGAGCGGTTCCCTATACAACATCCTTGGAAACTTCATTTTCAACAATGTCAACATGACGATGATCGAATCCAGACCGATTCCGGAAAAGAGCTTTGAGTACCGGTTCTTCGTGGATTTCGAAGGAAACTTAAGCGATGCGGGCGTGAGAAATGCGCTGACCGGTCTTGCTGCGGAAGCTTCCGTCATGAGAATTTTAGGTAATTATTAGAGAGATACGGTCCGGTAAAATCCGGACCGATTCTTATATCAACAGATATTTGATGCAGGCGATATGATGGACATAAAACGGGTCCGGCGATCGTCGCGCACAGAGCAAGGAGGAAAAAACATGGCAGCCCTTACATTTGCAGCCATCGATGTGGGATCCTTTGAGGTGGAGATGGGGATCTATGAGATCTCAAACCGCAACAAGATCCGAAAACTGGATCAGATCCGTCACGTCACTGCGCTGGGAAAAGATACCTACAATAACGGAAAGATCAGCTATGAGATGGTGGAGGAGCTTTGCGATGTGCTTGCGGATTTCGCAAGGATCATGAAATCCTATAAAGTCACGGAATACCGTGCCTACGCCACAAGTGCGATGCGCGAGGCGAGAAACAACCGGATCGTCCTGGATCAGATCCGTGTCCGCACCGGAATCCAGGTACGGATCATCAGCAACTCGGAGCAGCGGTTTCTGGGATACAAGGCCATCGCGGTGTCCGATGACGAGTTTGATGAGAATATCCAGCAGGGAACCGCGATCGTGGACGTGGGATTCGGCAGCATGCAGATATCCATGTTTGATAAAAACCTTCTGGTGAATACGGAAAATCTGCCGTTAGGTGTTCTGAGGATCCGCGGTACTCTGGAAGAGGTCGACACGACGATGGAACAGTACCGGGAGCTTATTGATGAGATGGTGGACAATGAACTCCAGAATTATAAAAAAATGTATTTAAAGGAGCGGAAGATCAAGCACCTGATCGGGATCGGTGAGAACATCTTATATCTGTTCCGGTACGGGGAAGACGGAAAGCCGCTCTCAAGGATCACGAGAGAGCAGTTTGAAGAGTTTTATACCCGCCTGAGCACGATGAATGAAGAGCAGATGGAGGAGCATTTCGGGGTAAACCGGGAGTACGCGTCCTTACTTATGCCGTGTGCGGTGATCTATAAAAAGTTTCTTGAGATGACAGGGGCAGAGATGATCTGGATCCCCGGGGTACGGCTCTGTGACGGGATCGCTGCGGAGTTCGCGGCGGACAAGAAGCTTATAAAATTCAGGCACAATTTTGATAACGATATTATCAGCACTTCCCGTTCCATGGCAAAACGCTACCAGTGCTTAAGCCGTCACACGGAGACCGTCGAGAAATATGTGCTCCAGATCTTCGACACAATGCGGAAATACCACGGAATGGGGCAGAGGGAACGCCTGCTTTTGCAGATTGCGGTGCTGATCCATGCCTGCGGAAAGTTTATCAGCGTCCGGAATTCCAACGAGTGCGCTTACAACATCATCATGTCCACGGAGATCATCGGAATCTCCCATTTAGAGCGGGAGATCATCGCAAATGTGGTCCGCTATAATATCCGGGATTTCGACTACAATATGGTCCGGATGGAGACAGAATTAGATGAAGTGACGGACAGCTTCAGCGGACAGAACGAGGTCATGCTTCTGATCGCAAAGCTCACAGCGATGCTGCGTCTGGCGAATTCCATGGACCGCGGACACAGTGCGAAGCTCGCGGACTGCCGGATGACCGTGAAGGATCAGAACCTGATCATCACGACAGATTATCACGGCGATATTACACTGGAGGCTGTTTCCTTTGAGCAGAAAGCAGCGTTCTTTGAGGAGATTTTTGGAATTCGGCCGGTGCTTCGCCATAAAAAGTATGTATAGCCAGGTCTGACCGGTACCAACGCATTCAGGGAGGCGGAAAAGAAAGATGAAAAAAGAAGAAAAAAAAGACAACGCACAGAAGGCCAAAAAAGGAAAAGAACAGGGAATTGAGTATTTTCAGGATCCTAATAATTATGTAAACCGAGAACTGAGCTGGCTGGAGTTTGACTGCCGTGTACTGGAGGAAGCAAGAGATAAGACCAACCCACTCTTTGACCGTTTAAAATTCTTAAGCATCACGGCATCAAATCTGGATGAGTTTTTCATGGTCCGCGTGGCCTCCTTAAAGGACATGGTCCATGCCGGATATAAAAAACCGGATATTGCCGGAATGACGGCTCAGGAACAGCTGGATAAGATCAGCATCCGGACCCATGAACTGGTGGTTCAGCAGTATAATACCTACAACCGGTCCCTGCTCCCGGCACTCAGAAATAACGGATTAAATCTGATCGAGTGCCATGAGGACCTGACACCGGAACAGGGAGAGTTTGTGGACCGGTATTTCAGGGAGGAGGTTTACCCAGTACTCACCCCGATGGCGGTGGACTCCTCGAGACCGTTCCCCCTTGTCCGGAATAAATCCTTAAATATAGCGGCACTGCTGAAGAAAAAAGACGGCGATGAGGAACTGGAATTTGCCATGGTACAGGTTCCGGCGGTGCTTCCGCGGATCATAAGCCTCCCGGTGACCACCGATGAGGACCACAACGAGACGCGGAATGTGATCTTTCTGGAGGAGATCATCGAGCGGAACATGCAGCAGCTGTTCTTAAACTACGATATCGTGACATCCCACCCGTTCAGGATCATGAGAAACGCCGATTTCTCCCTTGACGAGGAGGAAGCTGTGGATCTTCTCGAGGAGATCGAGAAGCAGTTAAAGCGCAGGCAGTGGGGCGAGGTCATCCGTCTGGAGATCGAGGATAAGGCGGACCAGAGACTCCTCAAGGTATTAAAACGGGAGCTGGAAGTCAACGAGGAAGACATCTTCGAGATTTCGGGCGCTCTGGATCTGACGGTCCTTATGAAGATGTACGGACTTGACGGATACGATCATTTGAAGACACCGAAATATACGCCGCAGCCGGTTCCGGCACTGATGAATGATGATGATATCTTTACGAATATCCGGAAAGGTGATATTCTTCTGATGCATCCTTACGAGACCTTTGATCCGGTTGTGGACTTTGTCAGAAGAGCGGCGAGAGATCCGGAAGTGCTGGCGATCAAGCAGACCCTCTACCGTGTCAGTGGAAATTCCCCGATCATCGCGGCCCTGGCGGCAGCGGCGGAGAACGGAAAACAGGTATCGGTACTTGTGGAGCTGAAAGCCAGATTTGATGAGGAGAACAACATCATCTGGGCGAAGAAACTTGAGAAAGCAGGCTGCCATGTGATCTATGGCCTCGTTGGATTAAAGACCCACTCAAAGATCACCCTTGTGGTCCGGAGAGAGGAGGATGGCATCCGCAGATATGTTCACCTCGGAACCGGTAACTACAACGATTCCACCGCAAAGCTCTATACGGACTGCGGAATCATGACATGTCATCCGCTGATCGGTGAGGATGCCACAGCAGTTTTCAACATGCTTTCCGGTTATTCGGAACCCTTAAACTGGAATATGCTTTCCGTGGCACCGCTGTGGCTGAGAACAAAATTCCTGCGTCTGATTGAGCGTGAGACGAAGAATGCCCGGGCAGGAAAGCCGGCTTCCATTATTGCAAAGATGAACTCTCTCTGTGATAAAGAGATCATCGCGGCCTTATATGAGGCGTCCTGCGCTGGTGTCAAGATCCATCTGGTGGTCCGTGGAATCTGCTGTCTGAAGGCAGGAATTCCGGGACTTTCCGAGAATATTGAAGTCCGCTCCATCGTCGGGGAATTTCTGGAACATGCGCGGATCTTTATCTTCGAGAATGACGGAAGCGAAGAGATCTACATGGGAAGCGCCGACTGGATGCCGAGAAACCTGGACCGCCGCGTGGAGATCCTGTTCCCGGTACTGAGGGAAGAGCTGAAAGACAGGATCCGGAAGTACATGGAGCTGGAGCTTGAGGACAATTTAAAAGCCCATGTCTTACAGCCGGACGGAACATACGAGAAGCCGGACCGCCGCGGAAAACTCCCGGTGGGATCCCAGATGGCACTCTGCGAGATGGCTGTGGCTGCGGCGAAGAACGAGCGGAAGAAACATGAGCAGGAGGAGACTGCAAGAGTGTTTATTCCGATCGAGAGCGAGAATTAAGTGAGATCATAAATTGACTGACCCACCCATAGCAAAGGCGAAAGAAAAAAGTTTATAAAAATTTTATTAGCACTCATCAAAAATGAGTGCTAATTTTATTGACATTTTGATTTCCTGGTATTAAAATATGTCATGTTGAATAGAACAACTGTTAAAAAAGCAGCTGGAAAACGATAAATGAAAATCAGCGGTCCGAAGGAATTATGAGAAGTTCCCCCGCGCCGCAGGAATAGAAATAAGGAGTGGTTTAACATGGCAAAAAGTGGAAGTCTTTCAATCAACAGTGAAAATATATTCCCGATCATCAAAAAATGGCTGTATTCCGATCACGATATCTTCTACCGTGAGCTAGTCAGCAACGGCTGCGACGCCATCACAAAATTAAAGAAGCTGGCCCTGATGGGCGAGTACGAGACATCGGATGATGAGACTTATAAAGTTCAGGTTACTGTAAACCCGAAGGAAAAGACGATCCGGATCGAAGATAACGGTCTTGGAATGACAGAGGACGAGGTTGATGAGTATATCAACCAGATCGCTTTTTCCGGTGCGCAGGATTTCTTAAACAAGTACAAAGATAAAGCAAACGAGGACCAGATCATCGGTCACTTCGGACTTGGCTTTTACTCCGCGTTCATGGTAGCCGACAAAGTAACGATCGATACCTTATCCTACAAGCCGGACGCAAAGCCGGTCCACTGGGAGTCTGAGGGCGGTACCGAGTTCGACATGAAAGAGGGCACAAAGGAAGGACACGGAACTGTGATCACCCTGTACCTGAATGAGGACAGTGCTGAGTTCGCAAATGAGTACCGCGCAAGAGAGATCCTCGATAAATACTGTGCATTCATGCCGGTTGAGATCTACTTAAACGATGAGACTGCAGAGCCGCAGTATGACACGATCGAAAAGGATGAGCTTACCGACAAGGATACGGTCATCGAGACGATCGTAGAGCCAGCAAAGACGGAAGAGAAGGAAAAAGAGGACGGAACAAAGGAGACTGTTGAGGTTTCTCCTGCAAAAGAAAAATATAAGATTGCGAAACGTCCGGTTCCGGTAAATGATATAAATCCGCTCTGGAACAAACATCCGAACGAGTGCACAGACGAAGAGTACAAGGAGTTCTACCGTAAGGTATTCCAGGATTTCAAGGAGCCGTTATTCTGGATTCACCTGAACATGGACTACCCGTTCAACTTAAAGGGTATCCTCTACTTCCCGAAGATCAACATGGAGTACGAGAGCATCGAAGGCAAGATCAAACTCTACAATAATCAGGTATTCATTGCCGATAATATCAAGGAAGTCATTCCGGAATTCCTGATGCTGTTAAAAGGCGTGATCGACTGCCCGGATCTTCCGTTAAATGTATCCAGAAGTGCTCTCCAGAATGATGGATTCGTTAAGAAGATCTCCGACTATATCACAAAGAAGGTTGCGGACAAGCTGTCCGGCATGTGCAAGACAGACCGTGAGAATTATGAGAAATACTGGGACGACATTAATCCGTTCATCAAATTCGGCTGCTTAAAGGATGAGAAGTTTGACGAGAAGATGAAAGACTACATCCTCTACAAGAATCTGGACGGCAAGTACCTGACTCTCGCTGACTGCCTGGAGGAGAACAAGGAAAAACACGAGAACAAGATCTTTTATGTAACTGACGAGAAAGAGCAGAGCCAGTATATCAACATGTTCAAGGAAGCTGGAATTGACGCTGTGATCCTTCCGAATCCGATCGATTCTCCGTTTATGCAGCATGTGGAGCAGAAGAATGAGGGCTTGAAGTTCCTGCGCATCGACGCGGATGTCAATGAGACCTTCAAGGATTCTGAGGAGACAGATGAGGCCGCGAAGGAGCAGGAGAAGAAGGATGCTGAGACTCTTGCGGAGGTCTTCAAGAAGGCCATCGGAAATGACAAACTGAACGTCAAGGTCGAGAAGCTGAAAAACGAGGGCCTCGCGTCCATGATCACTGTGTCTGAGGAGAGCCGCAGAATGCAGGATATGATGAAGATGTACAGCATGTACGGCGGCGGTGCCGACATGTTCCCGGCGGAGGAGACACTTGTCCTCAACGCAAACAACGGCCTTGTAAAGTATGTGTTAAACAACAGGGACGGCGAGAAGACACCGATGCTCTGCGAACAGCTCTATGACCTTGCAAAGCTCGCTCACGGAAGTCTTTCCCCGGAGCGTATGACAAAGTTCATTGCGAGAAGCAGTGAGATCATGAAGGAAGAATATGGTGCATAAACGAAGAGATTTTCTGATTACGTTTACAATTTTATGCCTTGCCATGTGCGCCTGCTCAGGGTTCCAGTACCTGGGCAGTGCTTTCTATGGCCTGGTATGGCACCGGATCCATGGCCTGGGAAGCGGCGGAGCGCGTCTGCTTTCCGGGCTTTTTGATTCCCCGTGGACGGGAGTCCTGGTGCAGTATATCTTTTCTATCGGAGTTCCATTCCTTCTGGTGGTTCCGATGACATGTTTTGTGAGATCGGACCGGAGACCGGCTCATACACTTCCGGCGGAGGTCTGGATGTCGGCGCTTTTCATGTGCCTGGGACTTGGGTACATCTTTAATTTCCTCGGCGTGTTTCTGGACGTGTTTTTTTCCATATTTACGGGAGTTCCGGCGACGGATATGAACCCGGTGATGGACGCCCTCGATGAGCTGACGCCTGGAATGGTGATCTATACCTGCCTGATCGCCCCGTTCATGGAGGAGTTTATCTTCCGGGGAGTTCTCTTAAAGAAGGCGAGACGGTTCGGGGACCGGACAGCGGTTGTCTTCTGTGCGGTCATGTTCGGGCTGATGCACGGAAATTTAAACCAATGCCTGTACGCGGTGGTGATCGGACTGATCCTCGGCTATGTGGCGGTGCGGACGAACCGGATTTTTTATAATGTGCTGCTTCACATGGCAGTGAATTCCTTTTCCATGATGTTAGTGCTGGTGGAAAATGGATTGAACGTACTGGGGATGAGCGCAATGGCGGCGGCGTTTTCTGTGGGAAGCTTCATTATGATCCTGCTTCTCATCGCAGCCGGGATCTACTTTTTCTTCCGGGACGGACGCCGCTACTGGTGGCAGATGGGACGCCAGAACGGGTGGCCGACACCGTACAGGAAGTATGTGTACCTGAATCCGGGATTTATTTTATATGTGATCATTTTCGGGATTGAGATGATATCGTATATTTTATAGAAAAAGTTTTCGGGAAAACAGCAGCCTGGAGAGAATATCCGGGAGTGTCGCGGCTGCTTGGAAAACCACATAGAAATGTACGTGAGAGACGGAAGCATCCGGCAGAATATACTGTGGGCAGTGGACACATTGCCGCAATAACGCAGTGCATTCTGCCGGATTTTCTGTCTGAAACGCTTGAAAAGGGGGCGGGGTCTTGGTATAGTAGTGGGAGACCATTTACGAAGAGGAGACATCATGCAGAGAATCGCAAAATTTGAAAAAGTAAGCTTTGAGCAGTTTAAAAAAGACTGGCAGGGGGAACACCCGCAGGATACAGAAGAAGTGATCAGGGAAATCTACGATGGGATCAGACTTCCGAAGCGTGCCACAGCAGGCTCTGCCGGATATGATTTCTTCGCACCGGCAGCGTTCACGCTGAAACCGGGCCAGATGACAAAGATCCTCACAGGGATCCGCGCCCGGATCGATGACGGCTGGGTATTAAAGCTCTATCCGAGAAGCGGACTTGGATTTAAGTTCCGTCTGCAGTTAAACAATACCGTCGGGATCATCGACAGCGACTACTACGGATCTGACAACGAGGGCCATATCCAGGTGAAGCTCACCAATGACAGCCGCGAGGGAAAGACCGTGGAAGTGGAAGCCGGAACAGGTTTCTCCCAGGGGATTTTCGTGGAGTACGGAATTACGGTGGATGATGAGGCCGATGAGGTGAGAAATGGTGGATTCGGAAGCACGACGCGTGCGTAAAATGTGGAGAAAGGGATAGAATTCCCGAGGCCAGAGCGTGCTGAAGCTGAAGGTTCATGAAAAGACTTTACAAAGCGTATAAAGAAACGAAATAAAACGTAAAATTTAAAATGTATAAACAGTATAAGAAAACAAGAAAAATAAGCAAAATAAAAAAGAGCATTGTATCAGCGTTATTTCTAGCCAGTATGCTGCTCCTCCTCACCGGCTGCAGCCATGTGACCAGTGAGATGAAGGAGAGCAGAGAGAACGGCATCGCCCTCATGGAAAGCGGTGATTACGAGGGGGCTGTCGCGGAGTTTGACAGCCTGATCGACCAGACAACGCGGGTGACCTCTTTTGAGATCGATGTATTAAAGTACCGCGGTGAGGCAGAATTTATGCTGGGGGACTATGGTGCCGCGGCGTATACTTATGATACCCTGGCGAAGGTGGATAAGCCGAGAGCCGAGTATTACTACCTCGGCGCGGTGAGCCTCGCGAATTCCGGGGATCAGGATGGTGCTGAGAACCGCCTGGAGTCCGGTAAGAGCGCGGATGCGAAACATGAGGTTACAGGCTACGCAGAGGCGATGGAAGCCCTGGGGGCGGCATATATGACTGCCGGAGACGAGAAGAAGGCGGATGAGCTCTACCAGACTCTCGTGGATGAGGGCTTTTCCAGCACGGAAGTTTACAACCGCTGGATGATGGCTGCGATGGAAAAAGGCAATTATGAGGAAGCGCTGCAGCACGCGGAGGCGGGACTTGCCCTCTCTGATGACCGGGCAAAGAAAGAGATCGCCTTCAACCAGGCCGTGTGTTATGAGTACCTGGGCCAGTATGAGAAGGCGCTGGAGCTGTTCCGAAGCTACGAGGAGCAGTATGGGCAGGACGAGAAGGCGGACCATGAGATCGCGTTTCTCGTGACAAGATAGGAGAAAGAATGGCAGAATTGATAGAGATCGGTGAGCAGCAGGAGCGGGTCATCCTGTTTGCTGCCAGCACGAACGCCTCCGATGACACGGAGGAGTCCGTGGAGGAGCTTCGGGAGCTTGTAAAGACCGCGGGAGCGGAGACTGTGGGCGCTGTGATCCAGAACCGGGAAAACATCCATCCGGGAACATATCTCGGAAAAGGAAAGATCCAGGAGTTGAAGGAGATGGTCTGGGAGACCGGTGCCACGGGGGTTGTCTGCGACGATGAGCTCTCCCCGGCACAGCTGAAAAACTTAGAGGATGCTCTGGACACAAAGGTCATGGACCGTACGATGATCATTCTCGATATCTTTGCCGCCCGTGCAAAGACAAGAGAAGGAAAGATCCAGGTGGAACTTGCGCAGCTCCGATACCGCGCCGTCCGCCTTGTGGGACTCAGGAATTCCCTGTCGAGACTCGGCGGCGGAATCGGAACGCGAGGACCCGGCGAGACGAAGCTTGAGGTGGACAGAAGACGGATCCACGAGCGGATCAGCCAGTTAAAATCGGAACTCCAGGATGTGGAGCGCCACAGGGATGTGGTGCGGAAACAGAGAGAGCAGAGCGGAACACTGACGGCGGCCATCGTGGGCTATACGAATGCCGGAAAATCCACGCTCTTAAATAAGCTTACGGGTGCCGGAATCCTGGCGGAGGATAAGCTCTTCGCGACTCTGGATCCGACGACAAGGGCATTGACGCTTCCGGGAGGGGAAAAGGTTCTCCTGACGGATACCGTAGGATTTATCCGAAAACTTCCGCATCATCTGGTGGAGGCGTTCAAGAGCACTCTGGAGGAGGCGCGCTACTGCGATGTGATCCTCCATGTGGTGGATTGCTCAAACCCGCAGATGGACATGCAGATGCATGTGGTCTATGAGACTCTGCGCCGATTGGACATCAAGGACAAGGAGATCATCACGGTATTCAACAAGGTGGACCGCCCGGATGCGGACACTGCGTGCCGGGACATGTCCGCGGACTATAAGGTAAAATTGTCGGCAAAGACAGGAGAGGGCATCGGGGAACTGCTCGATCTGTTTGCCGTGATCTTAAGAAACCGCAGGATCTATTTTGAGAAGATATTCGCCTATAGGGATGCCGGACGGATCCAGACGATCCGGAAGAGCGGACAGCTTCTTTCGGAGGAGTATCAGGATGACGGGATCCATGTGAAGGCGTATGTGCCGGTGGAACTATTTGAAGAATTATATCGGGATTAGATGAATTCAGACTGGCAGATATAAGGGGGGTAATCTTATGGAAAAGATGAGGGGGAAAGAGCTTGCTCTGGATCTTCTGGCAGATGTGGCGGGCGGCTTTGTACAGGCTGTCGCACTCCACTGCTTTATCAACAACATCGATATCGCGCCGGGAGGAGCCAGCGGTATGGCGATCCTGTTAAACCGTCTGACGAATCTCCCGATCGGTACCCTGACATTTCTGATCAATATTCCGCTTCTGATCGCGTCCTGGATCTATTTGGGAAAGGAGAAGACGATCAAGACATTAAAGACCGTTGTGATCATGACCGTGATTCTGGATGGTCTGGTGACACCGTATTTTCCGGTGTATTCCGGCGATAAGATGGTATCCTGCCTTTTCGGCGGAGTGCTGATCGGAATCAGTCTTGCCGTTATATTCATGCGCGGCTCCACCACAGGCGGAGGCGATATCGCCGCAAAGCTTTTACAGAAGTATCGTCCGCACATGCAGACCGGAAAAGCGATCATGGCGACGGACCTTGTGATCATCCTGCTTTCCATGGTGGTATTCCGGAATATCGAATCCGGTCTTTATGGACTTATCAACATGGTGGTGGGAACTTATGTGATCGATGTGATCCTCTATGGTATGAATAAGAGCACCATGATAACGGTCATTACAGAAAAACCGAAGGAGATCGCCGATGAGCTGATGGATGAGCTGGAGCGCGGCTGTACCTTTTTAAAGAGCGAAGGAGCTTATCGGAAAGAGGATGGAAAGACCGTGATCTGTGTTCTGGACAGAAAGCAGTTCTACAAGGCGAAGAAGATCGTCTATGATATCGATCCCAGAGCGTTTATGATCGTCTCTGAGGCTCAGGAAGTCTATGGGGAAGGTTTTCTGGATTCTGACTGGGAAGTGTAGGAAGAAAAAAATGAATGCGGCAGGACAGACCGGATCACCAGATCCCGCGGGTGTGTCTGCGGCAGATAAGACGGAACAAAAAAGACGATCCGCTGATTACCTGGCGGATCGTCTTTTTGTCACAGAAGATCAGGGGGGACCTCTGTGACGATAACTTCCGGCACCCGGGGAGGCGCCGGTGAAGGGGTACGGCCTGACCGCGGCCGCGGGGTTATATCAAAGGATCGAATTATTCGATAATGCCAAGGCTCTTCGCGTACTCCGTATACTCGTCGTACCACTGATTGTAAAGATCTTTCTCAACGACTTCGTCGATGATCTCGTTGATACGGTCTGTGAGGGCGTCCTCACCCTTCGGGATGCCGATTCTTGTTCCCTGTGTTTCAGGATCAACTTTGAAATACAGGTTCGGGACGATCACAAGATTGCTGTCCGGATTGGATTTCAGATATAATCTTGCCATTCTGAGGGCTGCGACTATCACATCACTCTTTCCGGTCTCGACCATCAGGAAACCATCGTTTGTGGAGGAAACACGGTTGTATTTTTTGTAAGCCGGGATCTGCTCCTGTACGAACTGCTCCTGAAGGGAACCATTCTGGGCAACGACCACCTTGTCTGCAAGATCGTTGAAGGATTTGATACTGTCAACATCTTCCTTGCGGACCAGAATGCCGTATGCTGTCTGCGGATCTTCGTCTCCGAAATAGTAACCCTTGGAGAGGTTCATGGTCTCAGCTCTTGCCGGTGTGTAGGCTAAGGCGGAGATCGCAAGATCGTATTTTCCGGTCGTGATGCTTCCGAGAACGCTTGTGAAATCCATCGGTTTCAAGCGGACCTCAACACCGAGTGCCTCACCGATGTACTTTGCAAGTTCGACATCAGAACCTGTGTAGGCCTCCTCGCCGCTCTTTGTGGGATCGATGAATTCGTTCGGAGCGAAGTACGGCTCAGTTGCGATCTCGATGTATCCGCGCTCTAAGATCTCGTTCAGGCGGTTGTTGGAACCGGTGGTCTCAGATGCGATGATTCCTGCGTCTGTCTGAGGAGTTGCTGTCTCTCCGGAAGTTGTCTGCGGGATCGTAGCGCCCATTGCGGAGGAACCGGAACATCCGGTGAGTGCCGCAGCGGATAATAAAAGTGTTGTACCTAAGATGAGAAGCTGATTTAATTTCTTCATGGATGGGTTCCTCCTTGTATGCTGATTGATTTATCGTGTTAACAAGATTCTGATTTAGCGTGGTAAATTGCTATCATGGCGAAGAGTATACAGGAGGAAAATCGATTTGTCAAGTAGGTTATTAAAAAATATGAAAAAAATGTTACAGTTCAGTCATTACATCTTCTTGTTTCCATATTCATGAAAACAAGAAGCTTGGTGGTTCCACCATATGCTGATTTGGATGAAAAAGTGCTTATGCAAGCAAGCTTGCAACACACTTTCTCATTCAAACCAGCGCATGGCTGAACTGTAACAAAAAATACCCGGTGGTCTCAGAATAGAAATCACCGGGATTCAATATTACTGTTCAACTGCTTTGGAAAGTGCCGTCTTTACCGCCGACACCAGCGCCATGGAGGTATACTGGGATCCTGCCGGATATTCCAGCCCTTCAAGACTCTGGTTTTCCAGAATCTGTTCGGAGATCGAATCCATGGCAGGCGCCATCAGGGGATACATGGTCTCCACAGAGTCACTCAAAGGCACGAGAGCCACGGAACGAATCCCTGTGTGGTCCACTGCGACCTCCACATTGGCGTTCTCGCTGCCCAAAACGATGGGGGACGAATAAAGTCCCGGAACGTATGTAGCGGAGGCAGGAGCGGCCGATGAGGCGTTCTCGGCGGTCTGGTCTGCCGTGCTCCTGGAGATGTTGTCCTTCTTCGGGCGGAACATAAAGAGGAAGAGCATGATGAGGACGATGGCAAAGCCGATAAAAAGCGCGGTGTAGATGATCTCCTTCATTCTGAGGACGATGATCTTTGTTTTTGAACTCATGGAATAGATCCTTTTCACGAAATATTTTGTATATTCTATGAGGACTGCAGGAAAAAGATTCATGATCCCGGAGCCGATAGAAGAGACGTAGGAGAAAGATACGACTCCGGTAGCTGCGCGATAAAGAACTTGACAATTCCCTTCGGAGCATATACGGTTGAGAGAGAATGATATGTTCCGAGTGTCCGGATGCGCATACCGCGCGAAGGCGCAGACGGTCACAGAAGAGCGTGCACGGTGTGGAAACGTGCCAAGGCACATTCTTTTTCATATAGCAGGAGGATAACATGGGATTATGCATCATCGCCGGCGGTTCCGGTGCCGGAAAAACAGAATATATATACAGGAAGATCATCGAGCTGTCCGCGAAGGAACCGGAGGGCAGGTTTTTTGTGGTGACACCGGAGCAGGCGACGATGCAGGCCCAGAAGGAGATCGTGAGACTCCACCCGAACCACGGGACACTGAACATCGACATCGTGAGCTTTGAGCGCCTGGCTTACCGGATCTTTTCGGAGCTCTCCCTGCCGCAGCCGGAGGTGCTGGACGATACGGGCAAAAATATGGTCCTCAGAAGGCTTGCCGGGGAAAAGATGGACGAGCTCACCATGTTTTCCTCCCACTTAAACCGCCCGGGATTTATCAGTGAGATCAAGTCCATGCTTTCGGAACTCTACCAGTACGGGGCAACTCCGGAGGACTTAAAGGCGCAGACAGCCGGAGAACATGTGGGACAGATTCTGGCTGCGAAGCTCTCGGATATGGAAGTGATCTTTGAGGCGTTCCGGGAGTTTACGAAGGAGAAATATATCACGCTGGAGGAACTTCTTGATGTGCTCTGCCAGGTGGCGGACCAGTCTGCCCTTTTGAAGGACAGTACCATGGTTTTAGACGGCTACACGGGCTTTACGCCGGTCCAGTACCGGCTTATCGGGATTTTACTGAAACTTTGCCGGAATGTCTTTGTGACGGTGTCCGCGACGATGGAGCCGGGGATGGATCTTACGGCAGAGTCGGATGAGACGGATCTCTTTGATATGAGCCGGAAAATGACAGGAAAATTGAAACAGCTGGCGGAGGAGAACGGGGGGAAAATTTACCAGGACCTCGTCTTTTCCAAACGCCCGCTTGTGCGGTTCCGGAACAGCCCGGCTCTTGACCATCTTGAGAGGACGTTTTTCCGCTATCCGTATACCCGGTACTACGGCGGAGAGAGGGAGATTATGCTGGTTCAGGCAAAGGACCCGGCGGATGAGATCGACTTTATCACGAACCGGATCGAGGAACTGGTGAAAAAGGACGGGTACCGCTACCGGGATATCGCCCTGGTCTGCGGGGATCTTCCGGGATATGGCCGGGAGATCACGAGAAGCTTTGAAGAGAATAGGATCCCGTTGTTCTTAGATGAAAACCGGGATGTGTCGGGAAATCCGCTGATCCGGCTGATCCAGAGCGCCCTGGATATTTTGCAGAAGGGCTTTGACTATGAGAGCATGTTCCGGTATCTGAGGACCGGGCTCGTGACAGAGGAGACGGAGGCCGTGGACCGGCTGGAGATCTATGTGCGGGCCATGGGGATCCGGGGATTTGCGAAGTGGGACGCGGCGTGGGAGAAGACCTTTGAGGGCGGAGAAAATTTAAATCTTGTGGAGATGAATGCGTTCCGGGAGAAGATCATGGAACCGCTCCGTGTTTTAAGGGAGCGCTGCGCCGGACGGGGAGTTCCGGTGGCGGTAGTGACGGATGCCTTAAAAGAGCTCCTGGAGATCCTGGGAGCCGAGGAAAAGCTGGAACAGTTTTCGGAGAGGTTCGCGGATTCCGGTATGGACCGGGAGGCGAGGGAGTACGAGGAGATCTATGGTCTTGTCATCGAGCTTTTCGAGAAGTTTAAGAGCCTGTTGGGCGATGAGTGCGTGTCAAGGAGAGAGTACGCGGAGATCCTTTCCGCGGGCTTTTCGGAGCTCTCTGTGGGAATGATCCCCGCGGGGGCGGACCGGGTGGTCTGCGGTGACCTGAAGAGAACGAGACTCGATAAGATCAAGGTCCTCTTTTTCCTCGGTGTGAGCCAGGGCGTGGTTCCGGCGGACCACTCGAAAGGCGGTCTTTTTACGGACAATGAGAGGGAGATCCTAAAGAAGAATTCTATGGAGCTGGCACCAACGGCCAGGGAAGAGGGCTTTATGGAACGATTTTACCTCTATCTCATGATGACGAAGCCGTCGGATCAGCTGATCTTATCTTACCCGACGGTGACGGCGGAGGGAAAACAGACACGGCCGTCCGGAATTATCGGGGAGATGAAAAAACGGTTCCCGGACCTCTTTATCCGGGAGACGGAAGCGGAAAAACGACCGGATGTTTCTGTGACGGCGGCGGGAAGAGCCATACTTTCCTGGCTTCAGGAGCCGGACCGGCTGATGGATCCGGAGAATGAGAAGGCGCGGGAGCTTTACAGTTTCCTGTCTTCCGATGAGGCGAAAGCGAAGGAGATGGAAGATCTCGCGAAAGCCGTGGCCTATTCTTATAAGAAAGGCGGCATCGGCCGGGCGGCGGCGAGAGAGCTCTACGGAACACTTTTAAGGGGCAGTGTGACGAGAATGGAAGGTTACGCTGGGTGTGCCTACTCCCACTTCCTGAATCATGGACTTGGGCTCCGGGCGGGAAGAGAGTATGAGCTGGACCTCTCCGACATGGGAAATCTGTTCCACCAGTCCCTGGACACCTTTTTCCGCAATGTGCGTGACCACGGAAAGGATTTCCGGACCATCACGGACGCGGAGCGGCGAGCTCTCGTGAAGCGGGCGGTGGAGGAAGTCTCCGCGAAGTACCGGAACACGATCATGAAGAGTTCCGCGAGAAACGCCTACCTGGAAAAAAAGGTGGAGCGGATTACGGACCGGACGGTGCGTGCGCTGATCTACCAGATCCGGAAGGGCGATTTTGAGCCGGAGGCGTTCGAGGTGGATGTGAGCACGCGGATCCCGCTGAAGGATGGGGAAGCCGTGAACCTTCGCGGGCGGATCGACCGCATGGACGTGTTTGAGGATGAGGACAAGATCTATGTGAAGATCATGGACTATAAGTCGGGAAGCACGTCCTTTGACCTGGCGCTTTTGTACCATGGGCTGCAGCTTCAGCTTGTGGTCTACATGGACGCGGCGTTAAAGCTCCAGGAAAGCCGGCATCCGGGGAAACAGGCGGTTCCGGCGGGAATCTTCTATTACCATATCGATGATCCTGTGATCGACCGGGAGGACGGAATGACGGACGAGGAGATCGAGGCGGGAATCTTAAGGAAGCTCCGCATGAATGGTCTCGTGAACAGCAGTCTCGACGTGATCCGGCATATGGACCGGGAGATCGAGAAGGAATCAGATGTGATCCCGGTGGCACTGAAGGACGGGTATGTGCAGGAGTTAAAGTCCTCTGTGGCTGGAGGAAAACGGTTTGCCCATTTGACAGATTATGTAAATCAGAAGCTCAGGGAGATGGGCGAGGAGATCCTGGATGGAAATGTGGCAGTGGATCCCTACAAGCAGGGGAACCGGACGGCGTGCGATTACTGTCCGTACCACAGTGTGTGTGGGTTTGATCTGAAAACTGATGGGTATGGATTCCGGAGATTTAAGCCTATGAAGGCACAGGAGATCTGGAAGGAGATCGACCAGGAAGAAGATGGGGAAGAGATGGATTCCGGTGCAGTGGAAGATGCTGCAGATAAGGTCGAGCCTGTACAGCTGGATCCCGGTAAAACGAAGAAGAAAACTTTAGAGGGCATAGAAAGCGGAAAAAAGAAATCGCCTGGAAAAGAAAATGACGGAAAGGAGATTCTGTAATGGCGACAAAGTGGACAGACGAGCAGAAAAAAGTCATTGAGACGAGACACCGGAATCTCCTTGTCTCGGCGGCAGCAGGAAGCGGAAAGACGGCGGTCCTCGTTGAGCGGATCATCCGCATGATCACGGACCCGGAACACCCGGTGGATATCGATAAGCTGCTGGTCATGACCTTCACGAACGCGGCGGCGGCGGAGATGCGGGAGCGTGTGGAGACAGCTCTCGGAAAGCTTCTGGACGAGGATCCGGGGAATAAGAATCTGGAGCGCCAGAACACGCTGATCCACCACGCGAAGATCACCACCATCGACAGCTTCTGCTTAAACCTTCTGCGGGAACATTTCCACGAGCTGGACCTGGATCCTGGATTCCGGGTGGCGGACGAAGGCGAGCTGATGCTCTTAAAAGCCGATGTGATGAAGGAACTTCTGGAGGAATATTACGGAAGGGAAGATGAGCGGTTCATAAAGTTTGTGGATACCTACGCCACAGGGCGGACAGACGGTGGATTGGAAGAGTATATTTTAAAGGTATGGGAGTTCTCCCAGAGCAATCCGTGGCCGGGGGAGTGGATCGCGGCCTGCAGGAAGGAACTCTGGGCTGGCGGAACCGGTGAAGATGGGGATCCTATGGAGGAGACCGCATGGATGAAGTATCTGATCCAGGATGTGAAACGCCAGGCGGAAGAATTCTTAGACGGACTTTACGAGGCAGCGGATCTCGCGGCAGAGGAAGACGGTCCCCAGGCATATGCACCGATGTTAGCGGAAGACATCCGGGGAATGGAAGAACTCAGGGAAGCCGGGACTTACCAGGAGATTGCGGAGTGCCTTGAGGAGCTGAAGTTTGGAAGGCTGGCGGCTGTCCGGGGAAAAAATGTGGACCCGGAGAAGAAAGAACAGGCAGCGGCCTACAGGAACCTCGCAAAGGACGGCATCAAGAAGATGAAGGCATTGTACCTTCCAGGAGATATCGATGAGGTGTTCGCGGATCTCGACGCCTGCCGGGAGCCGATCCTGATGCTTTTGGAGCTTGCGGAGGAGTTTTCTGCGAAATTCCAGGAGGCGAAGGAGGAGAAAAACCTGGTGGACTTTAATGACCTGGAACATTTTGCGCTGGAAGTCCTCACCGGAGGCAGCCTGGATCATAAGCCGGGACTGGTGGCGGATGAACTCTCGGAGATCTACGAGGAGATCCTTGTGGACGAATACCAGGACAGCAACGAGGTCCAGGAGACGCTGATCCGCTGTGTTTCCAGGGAGCGGTTCGGGACGCCGAATGTGTTTATGGTGGGTGATGTGAAGCAGAGCATCTATAAGTTCCGTCTCGCGAAACCAGAGCTGTTTCTGGAAAAGTATGAGTCCTACGGGAAAGAGGACGGGCTGTACCAGAAGATTGAGCTCCACAAGAACTTCCGAAGCCGGCCGGAGGTGCTTTCCAGCATCAATGACGTGTTCTACCGGATCATGACGAAGCAGCTTGGCAATATTAAGTACACGGATGACGCGGCGTTGTATCCGGGGGCGGAATTTCCGGCACTGCCGGTGGACGGTCAGGCGAAGACGGAGGTCCTGCTTTTAAATACCGGGGATCCGCTGTTTGACGGCATGGACGAGGAGAAGGCGGATTATACCGCGAAGGAGGCGGAGGCGAGACTTATCGCCGGGGAGATCAAAAAACTCACGGACTCGGAACACGGGATGAAGATCTTTAACGGGAAGACCGGGGAGTATGAGCCGTTAAAGAAGAAGGACATCGTGATCCTGCTCCGCAGTCTCTCCGGGTGGTCCGAGGAATTTTTAAGTGTCCTTGGGGCAGCAGGGATCCCCGCCTACGCGGATTCCAGGACCGGATATTTCACGGCGGTGGAAGTGGAGACCGTGCTCAACATGCTGGCACTCATCGACAATCCGATGCAGGATATTCCGTTAGCTGGTGTGTTAAAGTCGCCCATCGGCGGCATGAAGGACCGGGAGCTGGCCATCGTGATGGCGGAATTCAAGAAAGATCCGGACCGCGGGGAAGACGTTGGATTTTATGGGGCGGTGAAAAGATATTTGGAGAAACACGGGGAATCGGAGGAAGATGCGGTTATCTATCGCAAGTTGGCAGCATTCCAAAATCTCCTGACGACTCTGAGAGAAGAATCTATGTATCTCCCAGTCTCCCGCCTGATCTACCGGATCTTCGACCTCACCGGGTACGACAAGTACGCCGCCGCCATGCCGGCAGGAAAGACGAGGCAGGCGAACCTCGCCATGCTGGTGCAGAAAGCGGAAGATTACGAGAAGACCAGTTATCAGGGACTTTTCGACTTTATCCGGTACATCGAGAAGTTAAAAAAATACAACACCGACTTCGGTGAGGCTTCCCGCTCCGGGGAACATGACGACGCGGTGCGGATCATGAGCATCCACAAGAGCAAAGGTCTGGAGTTCCCGGTGGTGTTCTTAGCCGGATGCGGGAAGAAATTCAACAGACAGGACGCGAGAGGTCGGATCCTGATCGACGAGGAGCTTGGAATCGCAGCGGATTTCTTCGACCCGGAGAAGAAGGTCAAGGCACCGACGTTAAAGAAAAATGTCCTGGCGAGACGGTCAAATCTGGAAAACATGGGCGAGGAGCTTCGTATCCTCTATGTTGCCATGACCCGTGCGAAGGAAAAACTGATCATCACCGCAGGCGACAAGTATATGGACAACAAGCTGGAAAAATGGGGTGGGATTCCGGCTGGCGGCGCGCTGCCGTTTACGATCTTAAGCGCGGCATCCTCCTATCTGGACTGGATCCTGATGGCGTCAAACGGGGCGAAAAACACCCTCGATGTGAAGAATGTTCCGGTGAAGAACCTTCTCGTGGAGGAGACGAAGAACCAGGAGGAGAAGGCAAAGATCTATCTGGAACTGGAACAGCTGCGGAAAGCGCAGCCGGAGGAAATTCCGGGGCTCATCGGGGTAAAATATCCTTACGCGGCGGACCTTGCGCTGCACGCAAAGATGTCGGTTTCGGAGCTTAAGGAACAGGGGCAGTTTGTGGATGACACGGAGAGTGCGTTTTTGATTAAGAACGTCAGGGAAAAAGAAGATTCAGAAATTATTGATAAAGTGTCTGATACAGCGGCCGAAGAAAAAGCCAGAATAAAGAGTGCCTCCGACCGCGGTACCGCTTACCACCGTGCCCTGGAGCTGATCCACTTCGCGGAAATTTCCGGTTACGATGATATCGTGAAAGAACTCGACCGGATCCGTGAGGAAAAGCGGATGCAGGAGACCGCCATCGATATGGTTTATCCGGGCGTTTTGACGAAGTTTTTCCACTCAGATATTGCAGCCCGCATGAAACAGGCGGACCGGAACGGAAAATTGCAGAAAGAGAGCCAGTTTGTGGTGGGCATCCCTGCACGGGAGATGAACAAGGCGGATTCCGATGCGCTGATCCTGTTACAGGGTATCATCGACGCCTGGTTCGAGGAGGATGACGGTCTCGTACTTGTGGATTACAAGACAGACCGGGTAAAAGAAGGCGGAGAGAATATACTTCTGGACCGCTACCAGATCCAGCTCTTCTACTACGCAAAGGCACTTGCCCAGATCACCGGGAAAAAGGTGAAGGAAGCCGTGATCTACTCTCTGGCGCTGCAGAAAGAGATTCCGGTCCCGATCAATTTATGATAAGATATGATCAAAAACTGCCCGGCACCATAACTAAGGCGCCGGGCAGCGGTTTTTTATGTAACAGGAAATTCAGAGGAATTCCCTGTTACATAAAAAGGCACAAAGATGCGCACTCGCGCGAAGACGTAGATTGTCGCAAGCGACCGCGCGAGGTGCGAGAATGTGCCAAGGTACATTCTTTTTCAAGTTATGAAGTTATCACAAAAAAATCAGTCCGCAATGATCAGCTCTTTTGCATACGGCAGAGTCCCGATCCAGTCGCAGAAGGTATGCCACTCCACAAGCTTGTGAGACTTTCTCGCATGATAAATATTGACGAGTGTCTCATAGTTCATCGTGCAGGTGCGCATCTGGTTGTAGCTGGACGGGAGAAGCTGGATCATGTCGTACCAGTCCTCCTTATTTTTTCCTTCGTTCATGTATTTCAGACGGATCTGCTCAAGGCGGTCTACAACGGTCTGCATGTAAGCGAGAGTGTCCGGAGTCATATGGTCATGGCTGAAATCATCGATGTCGAACGGCTTGGAGTGGATTTTATGCATGGTGCTTGTGGAGTTTGCAACAGTCGCCACTTTGTAGGTGTCATATTCCTTCCACCAGTAGAGCGGAGCCGTAATATCCACGGATACAAAGATCTGGCGGATAAACTTTCTGTGGTCGCTTCCAGCCATGCGGAGACGCTTCGCAAGATCGAGATCGTTCGGTCCAAAGACAAAGTTTCCGTCCTCATCATAGCTGCTGTCCATACGTCCCCAGCTGTTCATCGGGTTTCTTGCTCCGCGCATGGCATTTTCAAAGTTCATGACGCTTGTGCGTTCAAATTTTATCATAATGTGTTCTCTCCTTGGTTAAAGTCTGGCGAAAAAGCAGTCCGGTGCTTCTGAGCACCGTCCACACCGCCGGATGCATTCCCATTATAACGGCTTTTTTTTGTATACACAAGATGAAAACTTGCCAATCACAGAGAAATTCATTATAATAGGGATTCGAAAAAAAATGGACTTCGGCGTGTGCCGGTTGAACGGAGGACAAAATGAAAAACGACTATATCGTCTGCGTCTGCGGAGACGCGAGCCGGGCAGCTTACCTCATAAAGGGAGAAAAAAACGTGCTCTTTGACGCTGGAATGGCATATTCTGCGGACAAAATGATCAAAAATATAAAACGGGAACTGGGAGACAGGCCGTTAGACGCGGTTCTCCTGTCCCATTCCCATTATGACCATATTTCCGGTGTCCCGTTTCTCAGAAAGGAATGGCCGGATCTTGTGGTCTATGGAAGTGCTTACGCAAAGAAGATCCTGGAAAAGCCGTCGGCGAAAAAGACGATGCGTGAGCTCTCTGACGCGGCAGCGCAGGGAGTTGGACTTACAAAAGCCCCGGACTACCGGGATGAAGATCTTGTGGTAGACAAGGTCGTAAAAGAGGAAGATATCCTGGATTTCGGTGATCATAAGATCACGGTATTCGAGACACCGGGACACACGAAATGTTCCCTGTCCTACATGGTAGACCATGATGTGATCTTTGCGAGTGAGACTGTGGGTGTGACCACCAGCGGGGTTTACATGCCATGCTATCTTGTAGGGTATCAGATGTCTCTGGACGCGTTGGAAAAGCTGCGCCATGCGGGAGCAAAAAGGATATTCATCACCCATGTAGGGATTCTGACACCGGAGGACGCAGGGACAGCGCTGCTTCCGGGCTTAAAGAAGGAAGAATTTTCCGCGGACCGGGTATGGGATTATCTGGAAGCGGGATTAAAACGGACAAAAGATGAGATCGTTGAGATCATCAGGAAATACCCCACAGAGGAAGAGCAGCTGAAAATCATGCTCGCAACATACCATAAAGGCGTAAAGCAGGAAGAACAGCCGGATTTTGCGTTTCTCTTAAACGCGGCGGCGACATTGAAGGTCATCCGGCGGGAATGCATGAATGACGCGGATCCAGAACGATAAAATGTTAAACAATGTAATAAACAGCGTAACTGCTGCCGTGGACCAGGAAAAAACTGTCGGTGGCAGGTTCAGCAGGCGAAGGTACGGAACAGTTACGAAACGGCAGGATATAAAGGAGGAAACAGCCATGAATATCATTGCGGCAGTAGATAAACACTGGGCCATTGGAAACAGAGGAAAACTCCTGGTGACGATCCCGGATGACCAGAAGCTTTTCCGTGAGGAGACAAAGGGAAAAGTGATCGTCATGGGAAGAAAGACACTGGAAAGTCTTCCGGCAGGACAGCCATTGGCAGGACGAAAAAATGTGGTCCTCACGAGAGATGAGGCGTACAAAGTAAAAGGATGCGAGATCTTTCATAATTTAAAGGATGCCATGGAATTCTTAAAACAGTTCAAGTCGGAGGACATCTACATCATTGGCGGCGCTGAAATTTACGAGGCATTCCTCCCGTACTGCGACACAGCCCACATCACATGGATCGATTACGAGTACATGGCGGACACCTGGCTTCCGAACCTGGATAAAGACCCGGACTGGGAAGTTACAGCGGACAGCGATGAGCAGACATATTTTGATCTCTGCTATGAATTCCGCAGATATGAGCGGACTGGAAAGAAAGCGCTGGAACTGGGAGAAGTCTAGAAATTGTCAGGTACAGCTGCAGAAAAGAAGTGGGCTTGTGAAAATAATCGTAACGATTCAGTACCTTCCTAGTTACGTGCAAAAATCCATTCCAGATCAGCTTCGCTGATGGGATTTTTGTCTTCCAGTCTATGTTTTCTTACGGTCAGCGCAGCAAGTGCGCAGAACTACTGAACAGTTACAAATAATCACTGCGTTACAGGAAAGTGATACAGAAGTACAGAAAAATAAAGGAAACTATGTTGCGCATCCAGGCAAAAGATGATAAAATATCTCTAATATTGCCATATTGCTGCAAGAACAGCGGGCAATAAGTGTGTGTGAATGGTCTGATATCCGAAAATGAATCGGAGTCGGATCTGCAATCAGTGTGTGATGGATGAGAAAGCAGTTATTGTGCTGCAATCGTATGACTTCTGTGCCGCAAAGCTCAGGCGCAGAAAGACCCAAGAAACAGGAGGTATGGGATATGTACCCTATTTTAGAGGCAAAAAAGCTTGCAGATAAGATCTATCTGATGGTCGTAAAAGCCCCGAGAATTTCCGCGAACTGCAAACCGGGTGAGTTTGTGATCGTGAAGATGGATGAGAAGGGCGAGCGCATTCCGCTTACGATCTGTGATTATGACCGTGAGAAGGAGACGATCACCATCGTATTCCAGACAGTGGGCGCGTCCACAGAGCGTATGTCCGCATTACAGGCAGGGGATTCCTTCCGCGATGTTGTCGGACCGCTTGGAAACCCGTCCGATTTCGTAAATGAAGACATTGAAGAATTAAAGAAGAAAAAATATCTGTTCGTTGCGGGCGGTGTCGGAACAGCTCCGGTATATCCGCAGGTAAAATGGTTAAAGGAACATGGGATCGATGTTGATGTCATCATGGGATCCAAGACAAAGGATCTGCTGATCCTTGAGGAGGAGATGAAGGCTGTTGCCGGAAATCTCTATGTGACAACAGATGACGGCTCTTACGGACACAAGGGAATGGTTACCGAGGTCATCAAGGATCTTGTCAACAATCAGGGTAAGAAATACGATGTCTGCGTTGCGATCGGACCGATGATCATGATGAAATTCGTATGTCTTCTCACAAAAGAACTTGAGATTCCGACAGTCGTAAGCTTAAACCCGATCATGGTAGACGGAACCGGTATGTGCGGTGCCTGTCGTGTGACCGTAGACGGCAAGGTGAAATTCGCCTGCGTAGACGGACCGGAATTTGACGGACATGCCGTAAACTTCGACGAAGCAATGAAACGTCAGCAGATGTATAAGACCGAGGAAGGCCGTGCACTTTTAAAACTCCGTGAGGGCGATACCCACCACGGCGGATGCGGTAACTGCAGCGAATGATCGGTGATATGGAGGAAATGACATGGATGGAATGAAAAAAGTCCCGGTAAGAGAGCAGGAGCCGAAGGTTCGCGCAACGAACTTCGAGGAAGTCTGCTATGGATATAATGAAGAAGAGGCTGTCGCAGAGGCGTCCAGATGCTTAAACTGCAAAAACGCGAGATGTGTACAGGGATGTCCGGTTAAGATCGATATCCCGGCATTCGTAAAAGAAGTAAAAGAAGGAAATTACGCAGAGGCTGCAAAGGTCATCGGCAGATCCTCCGCGCTTCCGGCTGTCTGCGGACGTGTCTGCCCGCAGGAGAGCCAGTGCGAGGGCCAGTGTGTCCGCGGCATCAAGGGCGAGGCTGTCTCCATCGGTAAGCTCGAGCGTTTCGTGGCTGACTGGTCCAGAGAGAACGGTGTCGTTCCGGAGAAGCCGGAGAAGACAAACGGCATCAAGGTCGCTGTCATCGGTTCCGGTCCGTCCGGTCTTACCTGTGCAGGTGATCTCGCGAAACTTGGATATGAGGTAACGATCTTTGAGGCACTTCACGAGCCGGGCGGAGTTTTAACCTACGGTATCCCGGAGTTCCGTCTCCCGAAACAGGGCGTTGTACAGCCGGAGATCGAGAATGTGAAGAAGCTCGGCGTTGATATCGAGACAAACGTAATTATCGGTAAGTCTGTAACGGTGGATGAGCTGATGGATGAAGAGGGCTACAAGGCAGTCTTCATCGGTTCCGGCGCAGGTCTTCCGAGATTCATGGGAATCCCGGGTGAGAACGCAAACGGCGTATTTTCCGCGAATGAGTACCTCACAAGAAGCAACCTGATGAAGGCATTCCGCGATGACTACGATACCCCGATCGCAGCAGGAAAGAAGGTTGCTGTTGTCGGCGGCGGAAACGTAGCGATGGATGCAGCGAGAACCGCGCTCCGTCTCGGTGCGGAGGTTCATATCGTCTACAGAAGAAGTGAGGCTGAGCTTCCGGCAAGAGCGGAGGAAGTTCACCACGCAAAGGAAGAGGGAATCATCTTCAACCTCTTAACAAACCCGACGGAGATCCTGACCGATGAAAAGGGCTGGGTAAAGGGCATGACTGTAAGAAAGATGGAACTCGGCGAGCCGGATGCATCCGGAAGACGCCGTCCGGTAGAGATCGAAGGTTCCGACTACACCATCGATGTCGATACCGTCATCATGGCTCTCGGTACTTCCCCGAACCCGCTGATCTCCTCCACAACAGGTGGACTTGAGATCAACAAGCACAGATGCATCGTTGCAGATGAGGCAAATGGCCAGACATCCCGCGAGGGTGTATTCGCAGGCGGAGATGCCGTAACCGGTGCCGCTACCGTAATTCTCGCCATGGAGGCAGGAAAAGCAGGAGCACGCGGAATCCATGAGTATCTGAGCGGTAAGAAAGCAGAATAATAAAAAGCAGGCCGTATACCGGGTCCGCTGACGTGGTCCGGCTGCGGGTGCGTAAATCATAATTATATAGAGAGCTGCCGTTGGAAGGGGATTCTTCCGCTGGCGGCTCTTTATGCTTATACCAAGGGTAGAAGGTCAGAAGTCAGACGCGAGCCTGCCTGCAGGAGGATTTTTGACCTTGGGACCCGGCCGGAGCGAAGCGAAGACGTGGGAGCACGCAGTGCGGAGCAATTCGGTATAGGAAATAGAGAAAACGGAGGAGAAAGAACATGAGTAGTCCCATGACCCAGGAACAGCGCTACATAAAAATGACAGAGACACCGATTTCACGGCTGATCCCGAGCCTTGCGGTACCAACGATCATCAGTATGCTGGTGACATCCATCTACAACATGGCGGACACCTTTTTTGTGAGCCAGATCAGCACCAGCGCGTCGGCCGCTGTGGGTGTCAGCTATTCGCTGATGTCCATGATCCAGGCACTGGGATTTACCCTCGGAATGGGAAGTGGAAACTATCTATCGAGAGTCCTCGGAAGCCGGGATACGGAAAAAGCGGAGCGGATCGCCTCCACGGGGTTTTACTCCGCAATTTTTGTGGGACTTCTGTTTGCGCTGATCTGCCTGCCGAATCTTGACCGGGTGGTGCGGCTTCTGGGTGCCACCGATTCCATCGCGCCATATGCGAAGGATTATGCCAGATACATTTTGATCGCGGCTCCGGTGATGACGGGAGCATTATCCATGAATAACCTTTTAAGATTTCAGGGACTGGCGGTTTACTCCATGATCGGGATCACCACCGGAGGAATCTTAAATATGATTTTAGACCCGATCTTTATTTTCGGTCTGGACCTCGGAATTTCCGGCGCGGCGCTGGCAACAGCGATAAGCCAGTGTATCAGCTTCGGAATCCTGTTTTTCCAGAGCTTATTAAGAAAAGACTGTGTTCGTTTAAAACCTGGAAAGATCACACTCTCCCTTTCACTCTACGGAGAGATCCTCCACGGAGGAATCCCATCCCTCTGCCGTCAGGGCGTTGCAAGTATTGCCACTGCGGCATTAAACCTTGCGGCAAACCCCTTCGGGGACGCGGCGATCGCGGCCCTCTCCATCGTGAGCCGTTATATGATGTTCATCGCATCCGCCATGATCGGATTTGGACAGGGCTTCCAGCCGGTGTGCGGATTCAACTTCGGAGCGAAGCGGTATGACCGTGTGCTGGAGTCCTTCTGGTTCTGCGTGAAAGTTTCAGCGGTATTTCTGACGACACTGGCGGTTGTAAGCTTTATCGGCGCGCCGCAGATCATGCGGGTGTTCCGGAAGGAGGACCTTGACGTGATCGAGATTGGAACCTGGGCGATGCGGTTCCAGTGCCTTACCCTGCCGCTTTCCGCCTGGATCGTTATGTCCAACATGCTGACCCAGACCATCGGATACGGATTCCGGGCGTCCTTCGTCGCTGCAGGCCGTCAGGGACTGTTCCTGATCCCGGCCCTGTTCGTTCTTCCGGTCCGGTTTGGAATCCGAGGGCTGCAGTGGTGCCAGCCGGTGGCGGATGCTCTGACATTTGTGCTGGGAGCGGTGATCGTACTTGGGATTTTGAAGGAGCTGAAAGGAAAAGCAGCGGAAGCGGATAAAGAACCGCGGAATGTGGCCTGAATATAGATTTTTGAGTGAAAATATGTATGAAGAAAGGGAGAGCAGCGATGCTCTCCCTAAATATTATATTTAAGTTAAAAGTCCCATGAAATAAGGATTTTTTAGAACTTTCCTTCATCAGCAGCCTGCTGTACGGAAACAGCAACAGCAACTGTCGCACCAACCATCGGGTTGTTGCCCATACCGATCAGACCCATCATCTCAACGTGAGCCGGAACAGAAGAGGAACCTGCGAACTGTGCGTCAGAGTGCATACGGCCCATGGTATCTGTCATACCGTAGGAAGCCGGACCTGCTGCCATGTTATCCGGGTGAAGGGTACGGCCTGTGCCGCCGCCGGATGCTACGGAGAAGTACTTCTTGCCTTTTTCTACGCATTCCTTCTTGTATGTACCTGCAACCGGATGCTGGAAACGTGTTGGGTTCGTGGAGTTACCGGTGATGGAAACGTCTACGCCCTCTTTCCACATGATCGCAACACCCTCTGTTACGTCGTTAGCACCGTAGCAGTTTACCTTTGCGCGCGGGCTCTCCGGATCTGTGGAGTAGCATTTGCGGAATACTTCCTCAACCTCGCCGGTATAGTAGTTCATTTTTGTCTCAACATATGTGAAGCCGTTGATACGGGAGATGATCTGTGCCGCATCTTTTCCAAGACCGTTTAAGATAACGCGGAGCGGTTTTTTACGAACCTTGTTTGCTTTCTCTGCGATACCGATCGCGCCCTCAGCAGCAGCGAAGGATTCGTGTCCTGCGAGGAAGCAGAAGCAGTCGGTCTCTTCCTCAAGGAGCATCTTACCGAGGTTACCATGTCCAAGACCTACTTTTCGCTGGTCAGCAACGGAACCCGGGATACAGAAAGCCTGAAGACCTTCACCGATCGCAGCAGCAGCGTCTGCGGCACGGCGGCAGCCTTTCTTGATCGCGATCGCAGCGCCTACCGTGTAAGCCCAGCATGCGTTCTCAAAGCAGATCGGCTGGATCTTCTTTACCTGATCATATACGTTAAGGCCAGCATCCTTTGTGATCTTCTCAGCTTCTTCGATGGATGCGATGCCATAGCTGTTTAATACGGAATTGATCTTGTCAATTCTTCTCTCATAGGATTCAAATAATGCCATTTTATTCTCCTTCTTCCATTAAACCTCACGGAAATGTCACGTCAGTTATTCTTTGTGAAAACGGGAAACGCGAACTCCGCGCTGCTCCGTTTGCGTAGCGTAAAATTTCCCACAAGGCGTGAAATTTTACTTTACTCCTGACGCGGATCAATGATCTTCACTGCATCTGCTACGCGGCCGTACTGTCCTTTTGCCTTCTCGTAAGCAGTTGTCGGATCGTCGCCTTTTTTGATGAAGTCAGTCATCTTGCCAAGGTTTACGAACTGGTAACCGATGATCTGGTCCTCAGCGTCAAGAGCGATACCGGTTACATAGCCTTCAGCCATCTCAAGGTAACGCGGTCCTTTCTTTAAAGTACCGTACATGGTACCAACCTGGGAACGGAGACCTTTACCGAGGTCCTCAAGACCTGCGCCGATCGGAAGTCCTTCTTCGGAGAATGCACTCTGAGTTCTTCCGTAAACGATCTGTAGAAAGAGCTCTCTCATTGCTGTATTGATCGCATCACAGACAAGGTCTGTGTTTAATGCTTCGAGGATCGTTCTGCCCGGAAGGATCTCTGCTGCCATAGCTGCGGAGTGGGTCATACCGGAACATCCGATGGTTTCTACAAGTGCTTCCTGAATGATACCCTCTTTTACATTCAGGGTCAGCTTACAGGCACCCTGCTGCGGAGCACACCAGCCAATACCGTGTGTCAGACCGGAAATATCTTTGATTTCCTTAGACTGTACCCATTTCGCTTCCTCCGGGATCGGAGCTGCGCCATGGTTCACGCCCTGCGCAACCGTGCACATCTGTTCTACTTCATGTGAATAAATCATGTTGAGACTCCTTTCAATATATGGTTCTTAATGCTCGTTAAAAAAATCACATCATACCCGTTTCATTTTCTCACAAAAATCATGTTTCGTCCATACCTTTTTCCAAAATATTCAAATTTTGAGAAGTAATTTTAACAGAAATCGGAGTTATGACAGGACAGCAGAACCCGGGATTTCTTATAGTGGAACGAGTTCTATATCTCGGAAAATCATGTTCTAAATATGTCTTGGCACATCCATATGCCTGGCATAGATGTTCGCGGCGGCAAGCAATTTCATACTGGTGTGCATTGCAGATTACTGTACACGGGTAGGAATTTTCTGAACTGAAAATTCCGTACAGGACAGTAGTGGTAGTGGATTTTGCCGATTTGGCATGCGGCATCTTTTTGAAAGGAAAATCATTGTAAACCAGACATTTCAGCGTTATACTAAAAGGAACGTAACTTCGTCTTCCTGGATGTTCAGATCCTGGGAGCACATAAACGGAGGTGGATAAATGGATCCTCAAAAAAATGATCTGACAGAACAGGAAGAACTGAAAATTCTCGGAGAGATCCTGGAAGCGTACATCGACACACCGATCGAAAAAGACGCATTTCTGATCAGTGATCTCGGGCTTGATTCCTTCCTGATCGTATACTTTATATCGGAAGTGGATGACCGGTTCGGCGTGACGATTGAGATGCCGGAACATGTGGAATATATGACGGTCCAGGACGTGCTGGATCAGCTGAATCAGAAAAACTGACTGCCTGAAAATTGCGGACAGCATCAAATTCTAGGACAACTGCCGAAGAAAATTTTGGCTGGTGTCTATGAAAAACATAAACGGCAGCTGATTTTGGACATGCGGGGAAAACAGGCAGGAAATATACAGGAGCATACATATGGAAAAAACACTTGAAGAAAAGAAGGAACTTGCGGCAAAAGTGATTGCGGCATTAAAAAAAGAATACCCGGATGCCGACTGCACCCTGGATTACAACGAGGCGTGGAAACTTTTAGTCAGTGTCCGTCTTGCGGCTCAGTGTACCGACGCCAGAGTCAATGTGGTAGTCCAGGATCTCTACAAAAAGTTTCCGGATGTGAAGGCATTGGCGGAAGCAGATGTGGACGAGATCGAGGAGATCGTCCGCCCCTGCGGCCTTGGAAGAAGCAAGGCCCGGGACATCAGTGCCTGCATGAAGATTCTTTACGAGCAGTATCACGGAAACGTACCGGACGATTTCGATGCCCTCTTAAAGCTTCCGGGCGTTGGAAGAAAGAGTGCAAACCTTATTATGGGGGATGTATTCGGGAAACCGGCGATCGTCACTGATACCCACTGTATCCGCCTGACGAATCGGATCGGTCTTGTGGATGGGATCAAGGAGCCGAAAAAAGTGGAGATGGCTCTCTGGAAGATCATCCCGCCGGAAGAGGGCAATGATTTCTGCCACAGACTTGTAGAACATGGCCGGGCTGTCTGTACAGCGCGGACGAAACCGTACTGTGACAAATGCTGTCTGGCAGAATTTTGTGAGAAGAACGGAGTGGAGTAAAGAGACATGGAGATAAAGACAGGAATTTCATTGCAGACAAAGCAGCAGCTTTCGCAGCTTCAGGTAGAGTCTCTGAATATTCTGGCAATGTCCATGACGGAGTTAAAGGATTTTCTGCAGAATGAGGAGATCGAAAATCCGCTGGTGGAATATACATCGGGAAAAGAAGAAGCAGCGCCGATTACCTATAAAGAGACGGAACGGTTTTACAATGGTACAGACCGGGATGAGAGAAGGGAAAATGAGCTGTACGAGATTGAGGACAGCGAGAAATCATTGGAAGACCTTGTGAATACGCAGCTCCAGTGGGAGCAGATCGGGGAGACGGAACGAAAGATCGTGGACTTCTGTATCCAGTCCCTGGAACAGAGTGGATATCTGATGATTCCGCCTAAAGATATTGCGAAAGATCTTGGAGTTGCGGAAGAACAGGTGGAGGAAGTTCTCTCTATGTTGAAGGAGCTGGAGCCGCAGGGACTCTTTGCGTCAGGACTTGAAGAATGTCTTCTGATGCAGGTTCGTGGGATGGACGAGGAAGAACTCCTGTCCGACATAATAAGGAACCATCTCCAAGACATCGCGGAAGGAAAGATCAGCACGATCTCGCGGGGCTTGAAAATCTCTTCAGCAGAGGTGAGAAAACTGATCCATGTGATCAAGAACTTAAATCCGCGCCCATTAAATGGGATCGGCGGTGAGAAAGCCCAATATATTCTCCCGGATGTGATCCTGGAGTTTCAGGATGGGCAGTGGAACATCGAACTGAATGATAAATGGACTGGAAATCTCCAGGTCAGCGATTTCTACATTCATATGATGGAGATCGCCCAGGATGAGGAATTAAAATCATATTTTGAGAATAAACTGCGCAGAGCCCGCTTTATTATGAACGCGGTGGAGCAGCGCAGAACAACAATTTTGGGAATCACACGGGAAATCCTGAAACGACAAGAAGATTATTTCCTCGGAAAAGGTCAGCTGAAACCGATGACACTGGAGGATATCGGCGATGTACTGGAGATCCACAAATCCACGGTCAGCCGCGCGATCCGTGACAAATATCTGAGAGTGCCGTCGGGATGTGTCCTGTTCCGCAGCTTATTTACGACTGGAATCGTCTCATCGGACGGAAACGGCGATGTGAGCAGAAATACAGTAAAGACAAAGCTGAAAGAACTGGTTGCGGCGGAGGATAAGAAAAAGCCCTGGAGCGATGAACAGCTCGCGGGTTTCTTACAGGATGCAGGAATGCCGATATCGAGAAGAACCGTTGCCAAGTACCGGATGGAGCTTGGAATTGGAGGCGTGTTCCAGAGAAAAAATGGATAAGGGTAACTGTTCAGTAGGTCTGCGCACTTGCTGCGCTGACCGTAAGAAAACTTGGGCTGGAAGGTAAAAATCCCATCGGCGCAGCCGATCTGGAATGGATTTTTGTATGGAACTGTGAGGGTACTGAACAGTTACGGATAAAAATGGGGGCTGCCGTCTCAGTGATATGTGAATATCGCTGAGCGGCAGCCCCTGATCATTTACATGGTCTCATTTTCAAATTTTTCCGTATACTTCTTCTGGATCAGATCCACTAACTCCGGTGCCTTTCCTCCGATCGGAGTGCCATTCATCTCGCAGGCCGGGGAGCAGAATTTTGTGGAGCTGGAGACAATGATCTCGTCGGCATCCATGAGTTCTGCCATGGTAAATGGTGTCTCGTCGACGATGATTCCGTTATCCTTGCAGATCTGGATGATGTGCATTCTTGTGATTCCCGGTAAAATATAGTGGTCTGTCGGGTGGGTCTTAAATACGCCGTCCTTGATGATGGAGACGTTGCTGTGGGCGCACTCAGTGACGATATCGCCGCGGTGGAAGACACATTCGCCGCATCCGAGGGACTCCGCTTTCTCTGCAGCCATGACGTTGACAAGAAGGTTCAGAGTCTTGATATTGCAGTGCAGGAAACGCGTATCCTCCATATCAGTGAGCTTTAAGCGTTTGCCGGAGTCGGCCGGTTTTCCAGGTTTCATGAAGATCCAGAGATTCGGCTTTGTTCCTTTTTCCGGGAACTGGTGCTGACGGATACCGGTTCCCCGGGTCATCTGCCAGTAGATGAAGATATCCTTATCGTCCATCTTTGCCAGCATATCATAGAGAATTGCTGCCAGCTCGTCTTTAGTGTAGGGAATATCGATCTTGATCAGACCTGCGCTGTTGAAAAAACGGTCCAGATGATCTTTCAGGGCGAAGATCTTTCCATTTCTTGCCAGCGTTGCCTCGTATACTCCGTCTCCGAAGTAACATGCGCGGTCGTTCATCGGAACGGTCATCTCTTCCAGAGGCCCGAATTTGCCGTTGTAGTAGCCAAGTGTTTTCATTTACATTTCCTCCTGAATTCACGAAAAATTTTTCGGATATAACTGAAATTATTCTATCGCTATCATAGCATGGAACAGGAGGAAAGTAAAGGAAAGAGGAAGAATTTCAGCCAATGTTTTTGGACGTATTGTATAAAACACCCTATATTTTCCCATTGTCATATGTGAGAATTTCCTGTATAATATAGAATAATTGTAACTGTTCAGTAGGTCTGCGCATTTACTGCGCTGACCGTAAGAAAAATTAGGCTGGAAGGCAAAAATCCTATCGGCGCAGCCGATTTGGAATGGATTTTTGCGCGTAACTGTGAGGGTACTGAACGGTTACGCGTAATTATGAAAATCTTGCAGGGCGGAAGCAAAGCAGCTTTTCGCGGCATGGCGGCAGATATCTGGAAAAGATCTGTCGCATAAATAAAATCAGGAAAGTGCAGGGAGTTACCAATGAACATCAGTATGAACCCAAACGGCGAACTGTACCAGTCTGCTGTCAACGCGCCGGGAACGATCGAGATCCCGGAGAGTTTTTTAAATGAGGCACGTCAGTTCCGGGAATTGAATATGCGTTACACATGTGCGATCCGGGAAGTGAAGACGAAATTAGAGGTATTGAACGATGATCTGGCGATCCGGAATCAGAGAAACCCGATCCAGATGATCAAATCCAGGGTGAAGAAGCCGGAGAGTATTATTGAGAAGCTTCACCGCCGCGGTTTCCCGATCTCCGTAAAATCGGTACGGGAGAACCTTTACGATGTGGCGGGGATCCGCGTGATCTGTTCCTTCGTGGACGATATCTATACGGTGGCTGAGATGTTAGCACGCCAGGATGATATCAATGTCCTTATGGTAAAGGATTATATCCGATGCCCGAAGGTCAACGGATACCGCAGTTACCATATGATCATCGAGGTTCCGGTATTCTTTTCCGACCGGAAAGAAAATATGCGCGTGGAGGTCCAGATCCGGACCATCGCGATGGATTTCTGGGCTAGTCTTGACCACCAGATGAAGTATAAGAAAGATGTGGAAGATGCAAGTGAGATCAGTGAAGAGCTGAAGGAATGTGCTGAGGTGATCGCGCAGACAGATCTAAAGATGCTGTCGCTCCGCCGGAAGATCGAGGACCGGGAGAGTAAGGAAAATCTGCTCCAGTTCGATAAGGATCCGATGTAAGGAGCGGTTCGGGGACTGCGGAAGCGTAAAGTCCACAGCAGTCCCGATAAGGTATAACTTAATAGAGATAGCAGCACAGGGTTTCGGTGATACGGAACCCTGTTTTTTTGTACAGGGTGAGAGCCGGGGCGTTGCCGCCGGATACCTGGAGAAGGACCGGGCGTGGGGCAGTATTGTCAGCAGCGGCACCTGCGCTTCTCACGTCTGAAATATGGTACGAAGTTTCCGGCGAAAGTGGTGAATACTCGATGGCGGCTGCGTTACCGTTCAGCAACTGTGCAAGTACTGTACTTAAAAACTTTGTCCCATATCCCTTACCGCGGCAGGATTCTTCCACTTCAAAGCCATAGAGGTAGTAGTGGGAAGGGAAGACGGAGAAGTTGATAACGGCGTGGTCAGAGTGAAAGCGGAGAGTCAGAGTGCCGTCAAGATTCAGACATTCCGAGTGAATATCAGCAATTAAATCAAGGGCACTGACATCGGATCCTGTCTGGCTGGAGCGGCAGTCAATAATGGAAAAGTTTTCTGGCAGCAACTTCATCATATGTTCTTCGGAATTCATTTCTGCTCCGATCGCCTCCAGAACGGCAGCAGCGGCAGAATTTCTCTTATCCGCATAAAAAATCAACTCCGAATCTTCCGGAAGTTCATCGATTCCCGCATCCAGAAGCCCAGAAAAGTGTCCATGACCGCGAAACTCCGGATCCGTGAAGGCAGAGCATTCATAGAGCAGGCCCTCTATAGGGATAAAAGCGATGGCGGAGACGATGGAACCGTCGTGTTCAAAATAGAGAAAGAGATCAGCCTCATCAAACGGGAACGAAAGTCTGGTTCCGTCAGAATCGGTGCATTTATTTACCATGGTTTGGAGCTGTCTGATCTGGGAAGAATCAAGGGAATGGACCCTGTGTAATTTCATAAAAAAATCCTCCTGAAAAAGCCGGAAAATTTCCGAAAGTCATTTACTGGAATACCATACTGATTCCGGGCAGTAGAATGCTTTGCGGATTGCCAGAGCACGCAGTGCGGAGTGATCCTGTATCGGAGAGAGTAAAAGCTTTTTGTCTCCAATATCATGAACATAAGTATATACAGAAAAATCGACCAATTCAAGAAAAATTCCGTGCTTTTTTCTATTGCCGTTCCGCATAAGCGGTGCTAAAATGGTTGCTAGTCTTTGCGTGAGACAACAAAATGAGGAGGAAACATTATGAAGTACGTGAAGGAAATTGTGATCATCTTCGGGATCACAATGGTCGGAGAACTCTTAAATAAGTTCATTCCGCTTCCGGTACCTGCCGGAGTATATGGTCTGTTCATTCTTCTTGGCGGTCTGTGCAGCGGAATCATTAAGCTCTCTGACGTGGAAGTTACGGGAAACCTGCTTCTGGATCTGATGCCGGTGATGTTTATCCCGGCGGCTGTGGGAATTATTGATAAGATCGAAGAGCTGAAGGCTGTCATGATCCCGATGCTCATCATTACCTTTGTGACCACATTCATCGTCATGTCCATCACCGGAGTGACGGCAGAGTGGATCATCAAGAGACAGAAGAAAGGGGAGAAATAGAGATGCCGTTATATTTTGGAGTATTTGTCAGTCTTTTCGCATACCTGATCGGTATGGAATTAAAGAAGAAATTCGGCTGGCCGGTGTTAAATCCGCTGCTTGTGGCGATCATTCTCGTAATCGCGTTTTTAAAGGCCACAGGGATCACCTACACGGATTATAATGAGGGAGCGTCCTATATCAGCTATTTTCTGACCCCGGCGACGGTATGCCTTGCGATCCCGCTTTACAAGCAGCTGGAACTGTTGAAGAGAAACCTGACGGCTGTTGCGACGGCGATCACCGCGGGTGTCATCGGAAGCGTTGTCAGCGTCTATGTGATGTCCATGGTCTTTAAGCTGGAACATGTGCACTATGTATCCCTGCTTCCGAAGTCCATCACCACAGCGATCGGAATGGGCGTATCTGAGGAAGCAGGTGGGATCGTGACCATGACCATCGTGAGCATCATCATCACAGGAATTCTTGGAAATATCGTTGCGGACGGCTGGTTCAAGCTCATCGGAATCAAGGAGCCGATCGCGAAAGGCCTGGCACTGGGAACATCCGCCCATGCTATTGGAACAGCAAAGGCCCTGGAGCTTGGTGAAGTGGAAGGTGCCATGAGCAGCCTGTCTATCGCGGTAGCAGGACTTATGACGGTTGTGAGCGTGCCGATCATGTCGGGATTGATCTGATCGTTAGACGTATTTTTATAGCTGCATTGGTCCGACCAATAAATGGAGGAATGTGTCCTGAATGCATGAACCTGCGCAAATGTGTAAGCTGCTGTACGTGGCTGTGCGGGGCAAATCAATGTATCAGGGCACATTCTTTTATAAACGAAATATACCAACATTGAATTCTGTCACTGGTGAACATTCATGACCTTTGCTTCGTGATGAACGGAGTGGGGGGCCACGCAATAATTTGAGAAAAAATTAAAAATGGGATGGATTTTTGCGCGGGATTGTGCAAAAATTAGATCATGAAAAAGATCTGATTTAAGAAGGAGAGAAAGCCATGGCTGAGAGTGTAAAGAAACGTTCAGAGATCGAAGAACAGGATACCTGGAAACTGGAGGACATGATCGAATCACCGGAAAAGTTCGAGGAACTCATGGACGGTGTGGAGGAGCGGATCCAGGAGTATGAGGCATACCGGGAAAAACTTGGAAACTCCGCGGAATACCTGAAGAACTATCTGACATATGATGAGTCTGTGGACGAGACACTTTCTCTCCTTTATGCGTATGCGATGCAGAGGCGGGACCAGGATACCTCCGTCAGCGAGAACCAGGCGCTGGTGTCGAGAGTCCAGTCCCTGGCTGTGAAAGCGATGGCGGCATCTTCCTTCGCGGATCCGGAGATTTTAAGTATCCCGGATGAGAAGATGGCAGAATTTCTTGCATCTCCGGAGCTTGCCCACTATAAGAAACAGCTGGAACGGCTGCTGGCGAAAAAGGCTCACAGGTTATCGGAGAAGGAGGAGGCGATCTTAGCTGCCGCCTCCGAGATCTCGGGAACTCCATCATCGGTGTTTGCCCTGTTCAACAACGCGGATCTGAAATTTGAGCCGGTGAAGGATGAAAACGGGGAGCTGGTGGATGTGACCCACGCGAGATACGGAAAGCTCATCGAGAGCAGGGACAGGAGTGTCCGCGAGGCGGCGTTCCACTCCCTGTATGCTTCTTACCGCCAGTTTGCGAACACCGTGGCTGCGAATTATGAGGGAAATGTCAAGCAGGGAAATTTCTATGCGAGAATGAGAAAATATCCGTCCGCAAGAGCCATGTACCTGGCGGGGAATGAGATCCCGGAAAAGGTTTACGACAACCTGATCGAGTCCGTCCATAACGCTCTGCCGCTGATGCACCGGTACATGAAATTCAGAAAGGGCTATATGAATGTCTCTGAGCTCCACATGTATGATCTCTATATGCCGCTGACGGAAGATTATGAGAAGACCTACACCTACAAGGAGGCGCAGGAGCTGATCTTAAAGGCGCTGAAGCCGTTAGGAGAGGAGTATCTGAATCTCCTGAGAACAGGATTTGAGAACCGCTGGATCGATGTCTATGAGAATGAGGGAAAAAGAAGCGGCGCGTACTCCAACAGCGCTTACGGCGTTCACCCGTATGTGCTGATGAGCTTTGATGGGACATTGAATTCTGTCCTCACGCTGGCCCATGAGATGGGGCATTCCATTCACTCCTGGTATTCCAACGCGAACCAGAGCTACACCTACGCAGGATACAAGATCTTCGTGGCGGAAGTGGCCTCCACCTGCAATGAGATCCTGCTCTTAAACTACATGATCAACGAGGCAAAGGACAGAAAAGAGAAGTTTTATCTGGTGAACCAGCTTGCGGAACGGTTCCGCACGACACTTTTCCGTCAGGCCCTGTTCGCGGAGTTCGAGTGGGAGACTTATAAGCTTTCCTGGAATGGAACCCCGCTCACAAAAGATTTGCTCTGTGGTCTTTACCATGAGCTGAATTCGGAGTATTATGGGAAAGAGACCGTGATCGACTCCGATATCGACCACGAGTGGGAGCGGATCCCGCATTTTTACATGCAGTTCTATGTGTACCAGTACGCCACAGGATTTTCGGCGGCGATGGCCATCGCGAGACGGATCCTGGCAGGCGACACGGAGACGAAGGATGGCTATTTCCGCTTCTTAAAAGGCGGCTGTTCCAGGACTCCGGTGGAATTACTGAAGCTTGTAGGTCTTGACATGGAAGAGCCGGAGGTTGTGAATGAGGCTGTGAAGGTGTTTAAAGATCTGCTGGATGAGATGGAAGAGCTGGCGTAAAAAAATAAGTTTGGAAAAAGCGATTCTGGCCTGTGCCAACGCAGTGCGGGCCAGAGCTTATCAATTATGAAATCAGAGTTCAGTGTTTGCCGATCAAGAGATAGAGATTCGGCATGAGGGGAAGAGGCGAGTAGTTATGAGTATTTATGAGGCGATTTTTAACCGGTGTTCCGTCAGAGAATACCAGATGGAAAAGATTGAGCCGGAGAAGCTGGAGGGGCTGAAACGGTACCTGAAGAATGTGGCGCTTTTAGACGAGGAAAAGCCGGTGGAATTTGAGATCGTGGACAATACCAACGGAAAGCAGAAGGTCCACGGACTCTGGAAGAGGGAAGCGCCGTATTACCTTGCGGTATATTGCGGTGACGACCGCCTTTCCATGCGAAATGCCGGGTACACAGCAGAGCAGGCAGTCCTCTACCTTACATCGAAGGAACTCGGAACCTGTTATCTCGGAGCGACAAAAGCAGGGGAGGATAAAAAAGACGGACTGAAGCGTTTACTCGTGATCGCCTTCGGCAAAGCATCCGCAAAGCCGTTCCGCGATTCGTCCATGGCCCACAGAAACTCCCTGGCAGCTCTCTGTGCCTTCAAGGATGAACCGGGAGAACAGGTAAAGTCGATCCTCCGCGCCGCCCGCCTCGCCCCGTCCTCCTTCAACTCCCAGCCCTGGCGCTTCGTCGTTTACTCCGACCGCCTCTACATCTTCATGAAAAAAGCCGCCCCATTCTCCGGAAAAGGAGCGAAGGCCTTCAAGGAGTTCAACATGGGAATCATGCTGTCGCATATTATGCTGGCAGCGGAAGAGTACTGGATGAACATGGAGACGCTGGTGGAGGAGCAGTTTGCGAAGAAGGATTATAAGAATGGGGAGTATGTCTGTACGATTGTGTTTCATAGTTGAAAAACGCCACACCGCATCTGTCTGGCCGCCTCCCCATCTGTCACAATATTCCCCGATTCTCCTCAAATTGCAGAAATTTTCCCAACCTCTATATTTCTACTTGAAACCGGAAACACCATATGCTAAAATTGGAAAGAATAAGGTGTTGTAGAAACGCAACTACATCGGAGGAGGAAACTATGATCAGTCAGCTCATACAGAAGATTCAGAAGACAAAGGCACCGATCTGCGTCGGTCTTGACCCTATGTTAGGTTATATCCCGAACCATATTGTCCAGAGAGCATTTAAGGACTTCGGCGAGACCATGGAAGGAGCTGCCGAGGCTGTATGGCAGTTTAATAAAGAAATTATTGATAACACTTATGATTTGATTCCCTCAGTGAAACCGCAGATTGCAATGTATGAGCAGTTTGGCATTGAGGGTCTTAAAATATATGCCCGCACGATCGAATACTGCCAGAATAAGGGACTCCTTGTGATCGGAGATGTAAAGAGAGGCGATATCGGATCCACTTCCTCCGCATATGCAGTTGGACATATTGGAAGCGTAAAAGTCGGAAGCAATGAATGCCGCGGTTTCAATACGGATTTTATCACGGTAAACCCGTACCTCGGAACAGACGGAATCAAACCGTTCGTCAATGTCTGCAACGATGAGGACAGAGGCCTTTTCGTTCTCGTTAAGACATCCAACCCGTCCAGCGGCGAGTTTCAGGACCGCCTTGTAGACGGAAGACCGCTTTACGAGTTAGTCGCAGAGAAGGTCGTTGAGTGGGGCGAAGCAAGCATGGACGGCGATTACAGCAACGTAGGCGCTGTTGTGGGCGCTACATATCCGGAGATGAGCAAGATCTTAAGAAAGCTCATGCCGAAGACATACTTCCTTGTACCGGGCTACGGCGCACAGGGCGGTACCGCGAAAGACTTAATGCACTGCTTCAACGAGGATGGTCTCGGAGCTGTCGTAAACTCCTCCAGAGGAATCATCGCTGCGTATAAGCAGGAGAAATACGCAAAGTTCGGTCCGGAACATTTCGCAGAGGCATCCAGACAGGCCGTTGTGGATATGATCGCGGATATCAACTCCGTATTATAATAGTACATTGAAAATTTATCAGCCATGGCGTATGTCCGTGGCTGATGTGTTGTAACCATATAAAAACAGTGTTCCGGAAAGCTGGAAAAGCACCGGAATACTGATAGTAAACCACCAGGAGGAAACCATGGCACAGAAAAAAGTAAACGCTGTGATCCACAGCCAGGAAAAACTGGCGGAGGGAATCTACAGCATGTGGCTTGACGCACCGGAGATGGCAAAAGCAGCCGTACCGGGACAGTTTATCGCTGTTTACACCAATGACCAGTCAAAGCTTCTGCCGCGTCCGATCAGTATCTGCGAGGCGGACAAGGAGAATGGAAGACTTCGGATCGTTTACCGCATCGCGGGAGCCGGAACAAAGGAATTTTCCGCATACAAGGAAGGCGATACCCTCGATATTATGGGACCGCTGGGAAATGGATTCCCCTTAAAGAAGAAAAAAGCATTCCTGATCGGCGGCGGAATCGGAATCCCGCCGATGTTAGAGCTTGCTAAGAACCTGGACTGCGAGAAGACAGCAGTCATCGGTTACAGAGATAAAGAGACCTTCCTCGCGGACGAGCTTCGCAAATACGCCGATGTCGTGATCGCGACAGAGGATGGAAGTGTCGGAACAAAGGGAAATGTCATCGACGCGATCCGCGCGGAGAAGCTCACCGCGGATATTATCTACGCATGCGGACCAACTCCGATGTTGAAGGCATTAAAGACTTACGCAATGGAGAACGGGATCGAGTGCTATATCTCTCTGGAAGAAAAGATGGCATGCGGAATCGGTGCCTGTCTTGGCTGTGTATGCCACAGCAAGGACATTGATGAGCACAGTAACGTGAGAAACAAGAGAATCTGCAAGGACGGTCCGGTATTCCGCGCTGAAGAGGTAGAACTTCTGACTCCGGATGAGCAGCGCGAGCGCATCGCCTCCGGCATCATGATCAAGAAGGAGGAGCAGGCATGAATACAAAAGTAACACTTGCCGGTGTAGAGTTAAAGAACCCGGTGATGACCTGTTCCGGTACCTTTGGTTCCGGTATGGAATACGGCGAGATGATCGATCTTGACCGTCTCGGCGCTGTTGTAACAAAAGGAATCGCAAACGTGCCGTGGCCGGGAAATCCGACCCCGCGAGTGACGGAAGTTTACGGCGGAATGTTAAATGCGATCGGTCTTCAGGGACCGGGCGTCGACGTGTTCATGAAGCGCGACGTTCCGTTCTTAAGACAGCATGACACAAAGATCATCGTTAATGTCTGCGGAAAGTCCGAGAGCGACTATGTGGATGTTGTGGAGCGTCTCGCTGACGCTGACGTGGATATGCTCGAGATCAATATCTCCTGCCCGAACGTAAAAGAGGGCGGAATCGCATTCGGCCAGGATCCGAAATGCGCGGAACAGATCACAAAGGCGGTAAAGAAGGTCGCAAAGCAGCCGGTGATCATGAAGCTCTCCCCGAACGTTACGGATATCGCTGAGATGGCGAGAGCCGTTGAGGCAGGCGGAGCTGATGTGGTATCTCTGATCAACACCATCACGGGAATGAAGATCGATATCAACAAGCGCACATTCGCCCTGGCAAACAAGACCGGCGGTATGTCCGGCCCGGCGATCAAACCGGTGGCTGTCCGCATGGTATATCAGGTTGCCAACGCTGTGAAGATCCCGGTGATCGGAATGGGCGGCATTATGACGGCTGAGGACGCGCTGGAGTTCATCCTCGCAGGTGCGACAGCAGTGTCCATCGGAACCGCGAATTTCATCAACCCGGATACGACGATCCAGGTGATCGAGGGCATCGAGGCGTACATGAAGAAGTACGGTGTGGAAAATATCCACGAGTTAATTGGTGCTGTGCACTAAGAATATTATTTTGAAAGGAAGTTTTTAGGTCATGGAAAAGTACAAGCAGGAATTTATTGAATTCATGGTTGATTGCGGCGTATTAAAATTTGGAGATTTCGTAACAAAGAGCGGAAGAAAGACACCGTTTTTTGTAAACACAGGCTTCTACCGCACAGGCGCCCAGCTCAGAAAGCTCGGCGAGTACTACGCGAAGGCAATCAATGATACATTCGGAACAGACTTCGATGTTCTCTTTGGACCGGCTTACAAGGGAATCCCGCTGACCGTTGCAACAAGCATGGCGATCAGCGAGCACTTCGGCGCGGACATCAAGTACTGCTCCAACAGAAAAGAAGTAAAAGACCACGGTGACAAGGGAATCCTTCTCGGCAGCCCGATCGCTGACGGTGACAAGGTCGTTATCATCGAGGACGTGACAACAGCGGGTACATCCATCGAGGAGACACTTCCGATCATCAAGGCACAGGGCGATGTCGATGTTCTCGGTCTTGTTGTATCCGTAGACCGCTGCGAGAGAGGTAAAGGCGAGAAGTCCGCTCTTACCGAGATCCAGGAGAAATACGGTTTCCGCACAACAGCGATCGTAACCATGAAGGAAGTAGTTGAGCACCTTTACAACAAAGAGTACAAGGGAAAAGTTATCATCGACGACACATTAAAAGCAGCGATCGACGCATACTATGAGCAGTATGGCGTAAAATAAGAAGGAGCGGTTTTATGGAAAAAATTTATAAGACCATGAGAAACACAGGGGCAGCGAGCATCGCGGTTGGAGTTATCGTTGCATCTGTCGGACTTGCTGCCGGGATCATCGCGATCGTGAACGGGGCACTGCTTCTTAAGAGAAAATCTGAGATTACGTTTTAATCGGATCAGGGCGGTTTTAACGCGGCTGTGAAAACAAAAAGAGCGGTGAAGCATGCCTGAAAAGTGAAATGAACGGAGTGGGAGATGTGGCCTTTATGGCGGCATCTCCTTTCCTGCTTAAAAATTCGGAGAGTATCCGGAGAGAAGGACCACGAAACAGGAACCCCTGTTTTGGTGGGAATGGAGAATTTTGAAAATGAAAAAACACAGACATCGGATTCTCGGGGCGGTTCTTTTTGTCCTGTATCTGGTTCTGCTGACATATTTCCTGTTTTTCGCCGAAGAAATGGGGCGCAGCCCCGACGCGAGGGCCGAATATTCCTACAACCTGACCCTTTTTAAAGAGATTCGGCGCTTTCTTTTATACAGGAACATTCTTGGCTGGCGCGCGGTGTTCTTGAATATTTTCGGCAACGTGCTGGCATTTATGCCCTTTGGCTTTTTTCTGCCGGTCATCTGGGTGCGGACGAGACACTGGTATATCACAGTACTCTTAAGCTTTGCCATGAGTCTTCTTGTGGAGACGATGCAGCTTGTCGGCAAAGTCGGAAGCTTTGATGTGGATGACCTGCTCTTAAATACCATCGGTGGTTTTGCCGGGTATATTATTTTTGTCCTTGCGAGAGGCGTTTGGGAGAGATACAGTGGAACGAATCGGAAATAAAGTATCGTATATAAAAAAGCCGTTTGCAAAGAACAGTTTTGTGGCGGCAGGGCTCGCAGCGGCGGCACTTGTCTTTTATGCCGCCGCCATCAGCTTTTCGTACTATACCCAGGGGAATGCACCGCTTGCGGCTGCGGCTCTGGGTTTTTGCAGTATTATCATTGCGGTGTCATCGGTGGTCTATGGTGTATTTGCCATGATGGAGAAAGAGAAGAATTATCTTCTGGCGAAGATCAGCCTTGCGGCGGCGGGGATCCTGCTGCTGGTGTGGGTACTGATGATCGTGTTTGCGCTGTAAAGATGACAGGGCGGAACCGGGAACAGCGGTCCGGAGCGCATCTTTTTCAGGTGCGGAAAATGAACGTGAAATGGAGGCATGACACATGGAACAAGATCTGATCAGAGAGCGCTATGACCTTTCCATGGCGCGGATCCAGGAAATTCTGACGGAAGAGACGGTACCGGAAAACTACCGGGATTATTTTAGAAAAGTGACAGAGTTCATTATCCAGTGCGGCGAGGTCTTAAAGGCGAAAGAGGACGGAAGCCTGGATCAGATGACACTGGAAGAGGGAAGAACGTTAAACCATAAGCTTTATGCGGATGTTCTTCCGGAAAACTATGAGACAAGCTATACGAATCCGGCTTACGCGGTGAAGACGCTGGGGGAGGAGTACGGAAAGCTTCTTTCCTATCTCCATGCGGAGATCCGCGGGGATATCATTTACGCGTTTGAGGGACGTGTTCTGGATCTCGTGATCGGAAACGAGGCACTGATCGAGATCTACAACCTCTTTGAGGGCGAGACACTTCCGGCAGCGAAGGAGATCAAGGATGTGCTCTACTGGAGCGCCAGCGACTACTGTGACGTGACTCTGACTTACCGTGTACAGGAAGGCGTGGATCCAAAGCTTGACTTCGCGAAAAAGATCATCATGGAGAGTGACCTTTCCGATCTCTCGTATCTCTACCGGTTCGGTGCGTATATTTCCCCGGAAGAGGAGAAGACAGCGGCGTTCTTAAACAGCCTGCCGGAGGAAGAGATCAGGAAGATGGCAGATACCTATACTGACGGATATATCCGTGGATTTGAGGTCATGGGCCGGGATCTTTCGAAGAAGAAGACGGTGTCAGTGCGTTATCCGATCGGTTTTGAACGCATGGTACGCCAGGCAGTAAAAAATTTCGAGGCAGCGGGGCTTTCTGTGATCTTTTGCAGAAGTGCTGTGGGCAGCATCAACCGGAATCCGGCAGGACACGGCGGATACGCATCCTCTTCCCCGAACAGACAGTATGATTATGACCATCGTTATGACAGCGCAGTCTATATGGATAAGGCGTTCCGTGACCGGAAGATCGGTGTCTTAAAGACGGCCTACGAGCAGTATAAAGAGGACGCAGCCGCTTACGCGGGACCGGCGGTCATCGAGACCTTCGGCGAGCCGGGCTTTGAGCCAGTGAATAAGCCGGAGGCATGGGCGTTTACGGAGAAACAGCAGAACCTTTATCTGGGGTACAGGAATCTCTCTATGCCGGTGGTGAATGAATATATTCCGGGGGAGGAGACGAGCTTTACGATCATCGCGTTCCCGGTTCCGGCAATCGGGGAACTGTTCCCGGAGATCTTTAAGGAGACGATCCGGATCAACACCCTGGATTACGAACTTTACCGTGACATGCAGCAGAAGATTATCGATGTTCTCGATACGGCGGAGTATGTGGAGATCACCGGAAAAGGGGAGAACCAGACGAACATGCAGGTCCAGCTGGCTGCGATTTCCAACCCGGAAAAGCAGACGAAGTTTGAGAACTGTGTGGCGGATGTAAATATTCCGCTTGGCGAGGTGTTCACTTCCCCGAAGCTTGCGGGAACGAACGGAATCTTAAATGTGGGAACGGTTTATATCGGAGATATCCAGTACCGGAATCTCCGCATGGAATTCAAGGACGGCCGTGTGGTTTCAGCGGTATGCGATAACTTCGTGGAAAATGGAGTGATCGATCAGGAAGCCGGACACCGTCTCATCGTGCAGGGAATCATGAACGGTCATGAGACGCTGCCCCTCGGCGAGTTTGCCATCGGAACGAACACGACGGCCTACGCGATGGCGGAGAAGTTTGGAATTCTGGACCGCCTGCCGATCCTCATCGTCGAGAAGATGGGACCGCACTTTGCAGTTGGCGACACCTGCTACAGCTGGTCTGAGGACAGCCCGATGTACAATCCGGACGGCAAGGAGATGAACGCGAGAGACAACGAAGTTTCTATATTAAGGAAGGAAGATGTCTCGAAGGCGTACTTCGGCGTCCACACGGATATCACGATTCCATATAAGGAGCTGGAGAGAATTTCCGCAGTCCATGCAGATGGAACGAAGACGGATATCATTCTGGACGGAAGGTTTGTGCTGGCGGGGCTGGATGAATTAAATAGGCCGCTGGATGAAAAATAAGAAAAAGTTGTAACTGTGAAGATACAGAATCGTTACAAAAAGTTTTATCAGACTGCAAAACCGGAATAGCATAGAGAAAATTATGAACACAGTGGTTATGCAGCTGATGACAGGACACCCTGAAATATGTAATTCATTTATGTATTTCAGGGTGTTTTTACATAATTACACTGAGTTTGGACACTTGTGATCCCAGGAAAAGCCGCTGACAGACCGATGGATGGGAAGAATATTATATTTTGCAGTATCACATCACTGCATGAAGTTGGCAGAATCTACGGATTCCTACTTGACGCGCATAAAAAAACCTTGTATTATGATTGATAAGGAAATATTGTTACTAAAAAGCTATTTATTAGAATGACTTATCAATAATCGTTACACTCATAAGGAGAAAAAACAATGGCAAAAGTTGGAATTGTAATGGGCAGTGACTCTGATATGCCGATCATGGCACAGGCTGCCGAGGTACTGGAACAGTTTGGTATTGATTTTGAAATGACGATCATTTCCGCTCACAGAGAGCCGGATACATTTTTCGAGTACGCGAAGAGCGCCGAGAGCAAAGGCATGAAGGTCATTATCGCCGGCGCAGGCAAGGCAGCTCACCTTCCGGGTATGTGCGCAGCGATCTTCCCGCTTCCGGTCATCGGAATCCCGATGAAGACTTCTGACTTAGGCGGCGTGGATTCCCTCTATTCTATCGTACAGATGCCGTCCGGAATCCCGGTAGCGACCGTAGCGATCAACGGAGGAAAGAATGCCGGAATCCTTGCGGCAAAGATCCTTGCGGCATCCGATCCGAAGCTTCTTGAAAAATTAAAAGCTTATTCCGAGAAGATGAAGACAGAAGTTGAGAGCAAGGCTGAGAAGCTCGACAAGATCGGATACAAAGAGTATCTTGCTTCCATGAAAAAATGACAAGTAACAGAGATATTAAAAACAGAGTTCCCGCAGAAAGAAAGGTGAGTAGCTGCCGGGCATTGTGTTTCCAGCAGGGTCTGATGAAGACACAGTGTAAACTCATATAAGCATAAAAAATATAGAAATCGGGACATGATCGCGCATGCAACATGCAGAATGTGCAGAGAATGTCCGAGAACATAAGATTCTCCAGGAGGAAATACATATGGATTACAAGAAAGCCGGAGTTGATATCGAGGCTGGTTACAAGTCTGTAGAACTGATGAAAGAGCATGTAAAGAAGACCATGCGCGAGGAAGTTTTAGGAGGCCTTGGCGGATTTTCCGGTGCATTCTCCCTCGCAAAGATCAAAGATATGGAGGAGCCGGTCCTTCTTTCCGGTACTGACGGATGTGGAACAAAGGTGAAACTTGCGATGATCATGGACAAGCATGACACCATCGGTATCGACGCAGTTGCCATGTGTGTCAACGATATCGCGTGTGCAGGCGGTGAGCCGTTATTCTTCTTAGACTATATTGCATGCGGCAAGAACTATCCGGAAAAGATCGCGGATATCGTAAAAGGTGTTGCGGAAGGCTGTCTCCAGTCTGAAGCTGCCCTGATCGGCGGTGAGACCGCAGAGCATCCGGGTCTTATGGCAGAGGATGAGTATGACCTTGCAGGTTTCTCCGTTGGCGTCTGCGATAAAAAGGATATGATCACAGGTGAGGATCTTCAGCCGGGTGATGTGCTGATCGGAATGGCTTCCACAGGCGTTCACTCCAACGGTTTCTCTCTTGTCCGCAAGGTATTTGAGAAAGAGATGACTGCGGAGGGCTTAAATACATATTACGACGAGCTTGGAAAGACTCTTGGTGAGACACTTCTCGCTCCGACAAGAATCTATGTGAAAGCTTTAAAGAACGTGAAAAAAGCAGGCGTTACCGTAAAGGCATGCAGCCATATCACAGGCGGCGGCTTCTACGAGAATGTTCCGCGTATGTTAAAGGATGGCGTCCGCGCTGTGATTCATAAAGACAGCTACCAGATCCCGCCGATCTTCCCGCTGATGCAGAAAAAGGGCGAGATCGATGAGAAGATCATGTACAATACCTTCAACATGGGAATCGGCATGGTCGTTGCAGTCGCTGAGGAAGATGTCCGCACAACGATGGCAGCCATGAAGGCAGCAGGAGATATCCCATACATCATCGGATCCATCGAGGCAGGAGAAAAGGGAGTGACCTTATGTTAAGAGTCGGCGTTCTTGTTTCCGGCGGAGGAACGAATCTTCAGGCGATCTTAGATGCCATCGACGCGGGAACGATCCGCAATGCGAAGGTAGAGGTTGTCATCAGCAACAACGCAGGCGCGTTTGCTTTGGAGCGCGCGAAAAAGCATGGGATTCCGGCTGAGTGTCTTTCCCCGAAGGATTTTGCGTCCAGGGAGGAGTTCAATGAGGCCCTGGTTGCTAAAATCGATTCCTATGAGCTGGACCTCATCGTGCTGGCAGGATATCTCGTGAAGATCCCTGCAGCCATGATCGAAAAATACAGAGATAAGATCATCAATATCCACCCGTCTTTGATTCCGTCCTTCTGCGGTGTCGGCTTCTACGGATTGAAGGTCCATGAGGCTGCTCTTCGGAGAGGTGTAAAGATCACCGGTGCGACGGTACATTTTGTGGACGAGGGAATGGATTCCGGTCCGATCATCTTACAGAAGGCTGTTGAAGTGGAAAAAGGTGACACGCCGGAGGTCCTTCAGCGCCGCGTCATGGAACAGGCAGAGTGGAAGATCCTGCCGAAGGCCATCGACATGATCGCAAACGGAGAGATCTGATACAGGATAGAAGACAGCCGTTCCTGGCTGCGCGGGGCGTATACAGGAACGGCTTCACTGATAAGCAGGAGGAAAAACGAATGAAGGTTTTAATCGTTGGCAGCGGCGGAAGAGAGCATGCGATCGCATGGAAGGTCGCACAGAGCAAGAAGGTCGATAAGATCTACTGTGCACCGGGCAATGCAGGTATTTCTGAAGTAGCGGAGTGCGTGCCGATCGGTGCCATGGAATTTGATAAATTAGTTGCTTTCGCGAAAGAAAAAGAGATCGATCTTACCGTGATCGGTATGGATGATCCGCTTGTAGGCGGAATCGTTGATGTCTTCGAGAAAGAGGGACTCCGTGTATTCGGACCGAGAAAGAACGCGGCGATCCTCGAGGGTTCCAAGGCATTCTCTAAGGATCTTATGAAGAAGTACAATATCCCGACAGCGGCTTATGAGACATTTACAGACCCGGAAAAGGCGCTGGAGTATCTTGAGACCGCAAAGATGCCGATCGTACTGAAGGCAGACGGTCTTGCGCTTGGAAAGGGCGTTCTGATCTGCCAGACATTGGAAGAGGCAAAAGAGGGCGTTAAGACCCTGATGATGGATAAGAAGTTCGGCTCCGCGGGTGATGAGATCGTCATCGAGGAGTTTATGACAGGCCGTGAGGTATCCGTACTGTCCTTCGTGGACGGAAATATCGTGAAGATCATGAGCTCCGCCCAGGATCACAAGCGTGCGAAGGACGGCGACCAGGGCTTAAATACCGGCGGTATGGGCAACTTCTCTCCGAGCCCGTTCTACACGAAGGAAGTCGACGAGTTCTGTAAGAAATATATCTACCAGCCGACCGTTGACGCCATGAAGGCAGAGGGAAGACCGTTCAAGGGAGTTATCTTCTTCGGTCTCATGCTGACCCCGGACGGCCCGAAGGTCCTGGAGTACAACGCGAGATTCGGCGACCCGGAGGCGCAGGTCGTTCTCCCAAGACTGGAAAACGATATTGTGGACGTCTTCGAGGCATGTATCGACGGAACGCTCGATCAGGTCGACTTAAAGTTCGACAATGACCGCGCGACAGTATGTGTGATCTTAGCGTCCGACGGCTACCCGGTAGAGTATAAAAAAGGATTCCCGATCGAGGGACTTGGGAAGTTCAAGGGAAAAGACGATTACTATGTCTTCCACTCCGGCACAAAATTCAACGAAAACGGTCAGATCGTCACCAACGGCGGCCGTGTCCTCGGTGTGACCGCCACCGGAAAAGATCTGAAGGAAGCCAGAAAGAAGGCTTATGAGGCTACGGAATGGATATCATTTGAGAATAAGTATATGAGACATGATATTGGTAAGGCGATCGAAGAGGCGTAAGCCGATTGTGATGTGTGAAAAAGTATAGGAGGAAGACCTTTTGTGGAGAGATTCGTGAAGGGTCTTCCTTTTTAATATCCGGATTTTTACTGCGAATTTATGGCACGTATGTTATAATTTTATAATTGAAAGATCGTGGAAAGGGGATTCTTATGGCAAAGAAATTAGAAGAGGAATACGGAACAAAAGTTTTGATGAATGTACCGGAAGTGGATCAGGTGGATCTTTCGGCGTTTTCTGAGGGAAAGGCGAAGGAGACGAGGAGATTTCATGAGAGTATTCCGGCGTATAACCGGACACCTATGGTGCAACTGCGGGGGCTTGGCGGCAAGCTTGGTGTAAAAGGAATCTTTGTGAAGAACGAGGCGGAGCGGTTCGGGATGAAGGCGTTTAAGGGACTGGGCGGAACGTATGCGATGTTTCGGATCCTGTGCCGGGAGCTGGGGCTTGATCCAGGAAAGGTGGATTTTTCGGAATTTCAGAAAGCGGATGTGCGGGAAAAGACTGCGAAGTACACGTTTGTGACGGCGACGGATGGAAACCACGGAAAGGGCGTTTCCTGGGCTTCCGGGCTCTTTGGGGCACATGCTTACGTCTATATGCCGAAAGGCACCGTAAAGGCCCGTGAGGAGGCTGTACGGCAGGCTGGTCCGGCGGAGGTGACAGTCACAGACTGGAATTACGATGATACGGTAAAATACGCGAAGAAGATGAGTGAGGAGCACGGGTGGTTCCTGATCCAGGATACTTCCTGGGACGGATATGAGGAGATCCCAGGCTGGATTATGGACGGGTATCTTACCATGGCGTCGGAGGCGGCGGAGCAGACCGAGGCAGCGGGAGAGATTCCGACCCATGTGTTTTTGCAGGCAGGCGTCGGCTCCATGGCGGGGGCTGTCGCAGGATATCTTGTAAACCATTACGGGGAGAAAGCACCGAAGATCATGATCGTGGAGCCGGACGTGGCGGATTGTATTTTTAGATCCGGGGAAGCAGGGGAACTTTGCTCGGTGGACGGAGCGCCGGAGACCATCATGGCGGGATTAAACTGCGGAACACCGTGTAAATCTATCTGGCCGGTGTTAAAATCGGTTCCTGCGGCTTACATCACCTGTAAAGACTATGCGGCTGCCCATGCCATGCGGGCATACGCAAAGCCGGCGGGGGATGACCCGGTGATCGTATCCGGCGAATCCGGGGCATCGACTATGGGAGCTGTACTGATGCTGTTGGAACGCCCGGAACTTGAGGCTGCGAGAAAGGCGCTGGGACTGGGAGCGGATTCCGTGATCCTGCTGATCAACACGGAAGGTGATACGGATCCTGTGTCCTATCGGAATATTGTGGAGTGCGGGGCGTATCCGTTGCCGTAAGTCTAACAACAAAGTGATTGAGGGTACTGTACACGTGCAATGTCAGTAACTGATCGAGTGGTGAAATCGCGAAATAATGAAGCACTCTCTTTACACATATCAAACTAGTGGGTATAATGGTATCTGGTCAATTGAAGTACAGACAGGATTGGAGTTAGATATGTTAAATCAGTTCTCAAGGACACAGCTCCTTTTAGGAGCAGAAAATATGGACCGTCTCGCGAAGGCAAAGGTGGCGATCTTTGGTATCGGCGGAGTCGGCGGATATGTGGCTGAAGCGCTGGCGAGGAGCGGAGTCGGCTCTTTTGTGCTGGTGGATGACGATAAGGTCTGCCTCACGAACATCAACCGCCAGATCATCGCGACGAGAAAGACCATCGGACAGTACAAGGCGGAGGTCATGCGTGACCGGATCCTGGAAATCAACCCGGACGCCCAGGTGGAGGTCAGAAAGTGCTTTTACCTTCCGGAAAACGCCGACGAATTTGATTTCATGGAGTATTCCTATGTGGTGGATGCTGTGGACACCGTGACAGCAAAGCTTGAGATCATCATGAGAGCCATCAGCTGCGAGATTCCGGTCATCAGCAGCATGGGGGCAGGAAACAAGCTGGACCCGACACAGTTCCATGTGGCAGATATCTATAAGACCAGCATGTGTCCGCTTGCGAAGGTCATGCGCCGCGAGTTAAAGAAGCGCGGAGTGAAGAAATTAAAGGTGGTTTATTCCACAGAGCCGCCGGTAGAGCAGCAGGAAGACATGAGCATCAGCTGCCGGAAAAACTGTATCTGCCCGCCGGGCGCAAAGCATAAATGCACCGAGCGCCGCGCAATTCCTGGAAGTATCGCGTTTGTTCCGTCCGTTGCGGGACTGATCCTGGCGGGGGAGGTCGTGAAGGATCTCTGTGTGATGCCGCCGAAGAAAGCGGAGCAGCAGGAGAACGCGTAGTTTTCTTTGGGGCAGCATGAATTTAAACTGCATTTAGAAAGATGAAAAAGGATACCAAAGAGGTGTCCTTTTTTATTTACGCGAGCAACGAGCCAAAGTCCATGATTGAATGAGACCTTGGAGACTGCCGCAATAACTTGAGAAGCTCGCAAAGCGTGCTCCTCATAGTTTATACGGACAAGAAGATAAAGTTCAGACTCGCATGAGCATCAGAGTGGCTGGGTACCAGCGTCGTTTGTCCAGGGAACCGAAACAGGGGGGATCAGCCGCGATAACCTGAGGAGCTTGAAATAGCTGCGTATTTTTTACCTCATAATATAACTGATAATTCATTCCCACATACGAGCTATTTATAAGGATTATTTGACAGCACACATTATAAACGTGTATAATAAAAACTTGTACATGCCAATTTAACAGACTGGCGCGTTTTAGTATTGAAGCTTGAAAAGTACGCTTTGGGGGAGCGGGTGCCTGTCTGTCATGTTATATCGAAAAGGAGAAAATTCACTTATGGTAACAGCAGTCATCGAAGCGGTGTACCGCTTCTTATGGGGAGACCTGTTTACGATTCCGCTGGGGAACGGAAATGGGATCGGGATCCCGCTTCTTGTTTTGCTTTTAATTCCAACGGGAGTCTATTTTACGCTTCGGACAAGATTTCTTCCGGTCCGCCTGTTTCCGGACATGATCCGGGCTTTGAACGGAAAAAAACAGGAGGAAGGCGGCCTGTCACCGATCCAGACTTTGTTTGTGTCCACAGCGACCCGAGTAGGAATGGGAAACCTCGTGGGAGTTGTTGCGGCGATCTCGGCAGGCGGTGCCGGTGCTGTATTCTGGATGTGGCTGTCGGCGGCGCTTGGGGCCTCCACAGCGTTTGTGGAGGCGGCTTTAGCGCAGCTTTATAAGGAAAAGGACCCGCTCTACGGCGGTTACCACGGTGGTCCGGCTTACTATATCCACAGCTATGCGGAGAGGGTGAGAAAGAAGAAACTGAAACGTTCCGTGATCGCGGTCCTGTTTGCGCTGTCCGGCCTGATCTGCTGGGGTGGAATCAGCCAGGTCATCAGCAACTCTGTGGCGTCGGCATTTGAGAATGCCTTTGGAATTTCGCCGCTCGTGACGACGGTAGTCCTCGTCGTGATCTCTGCGGTGATCGTTATGAGAAAGAACGCTACGGTCCGCGCCCTTGATGTGATCGTTCCGATCATGGCGGGCTGCTATTTTGTGATCACCCTGTTTATCATCGCGACCCATTTGAGCAGCGTTCCTGGCGTGTTTGCGAGGATCTTTGCGGAAGCCTTCGGACTTCGCCAGATCGCGGCGGGCGGCTTTGGCGCGGTGCTCATGAACGGCGTGAAGCGTGGCCTGTTTTCCAATGAGGCTGGTTCCGGTTCCGCACCATGCGCGGCGGCTGCGGCGGAGGAGAGCGATCCGGTAAAGGTCGGTCTCGTGCAGGCGCTTGGCGTATTTATCGACACCATTGTGATCTGCAGCTGCACGGCGATGATCATGCTGCTCGTCCCGGAAGAACTGACGACGGGGCTTGCGGGAATGGATCTTTTACAGAAAGTCATGAGCTACTATATGGGTGAGTTCGGCGTGGTATTTATCGCGGTGACGCTGGCGTTATTCAGCTTCTCAACGTTTCTCGGTATCCTGTTCTACGCGAGATCCAATGTGGCGTACCTGTTCGGAAACCGTTGGATTTATCAGACACTCTACAAGATCTTTGCTTTGATCATGCTGTTCGTCGGCGGACTGCAGGCGTACACGGTGGTGTGGGATCTCGGAGACGTGGGCGTTGGTCTTATGACGGTGTTTAACCTGATAGTGCTGTTTCCGCTGTCAGGGGAGGCACTGCGGGCGCTGAAGGAGTATGAGGAGAAAAAGACAAATAAGTAAGAAATAAAGTAACTGTTCTGCAGGTCTGCGCACTTGCCGCGTTGACCGTATGAGACACAGGGAGAAGGCGCTGAACAGTTACGAAATAAAGAAAAAAGATCTGTCAGGATACCGAAGATAGTTTCGTACGGTATGCTGGCGGATCTTTTTTATGGACTTTTCCTGGGAAAAACTAACCGCGGATTCTTGCATGGACTCCGGAAGTGAGATCCGGATGGCGCAGACCGCAGATCCGCTTTTCAGTTCCGCCGCCGATAAATACACGCTTCCAGACGTCCTGGTTTAATTCATCATCGTGGACATACACTTCGATATCGCTCATCGTCGGAAGAGGATCGCCGCCGAGCGTGAAGTTTCCGGCCGCATCCTGGAGCAGAATTCCTTCCTTCACGATATCCTTCTGCATGTAGGAAGAGACGAACTGCGCAGAGGAGAGGTGGGTGACAAGTTCTAGCATCAGGTCTATTTTCAAGCTGTCCTCAGCGGACATTTTCGTCTTATTCAGTGCGTCCGTGAGCTGTGATTCATATTTTCCGAGAAAACTGCTGCACGCAGATTCCAGCTCGGAGAGATCCTGTTTTAATTCTTTTGTGATTTCCATAAATAAATCCTCCTTTGAAAAGTTGTATATTTAAGAGATCTGCTCCTGTGGTGCGGCAGCAGGATCATATTTTTTTAGGTTTGATAATGCATACCAATAAAATCTTCTTGTGACATCCAGTGAATGTCATGACTGCTTCAATAATAACATATATTGTTTGGAGTGACAATTAGTGAATGCCAAACAAGGAGTGTTATTATATGTACAAAAACAAGTCAATATCCGGCAGGAACAATATCTGCGGGATCAAGATCCGTGAACTTCGCAGCAGGATGAACGATGTTTCACAGAAACGTCTGGCGGATATGCTTCAGCTTCTCGGTCTGGACCTTGATAAGAACGCGATCCAGAGGATTGAGAGCGGAAAGAGGTTTGTGACCGATATTGAACTGAGATACTTCGCAAAAGTCTTAAATGTCAGTTATGAGGAGCTTTTGAGTGAGGACACTCCTGAGGCAGATTAAAGATTCCTGAGTAACAGGTTCCCGCGAAGGTATCTGCCCGTGCCACATGCCGCCTTTTTACGGAAAAGTCATCTTTGTCCTGGACCAGATAGGCAATCTCGTAAGGAAGGCTGTCATCGAAGATACGGTGGTAAGCGACACTTCCGTCCTCATGGACCAGAAGCCTTTCCAACGGAACCTTGAACAGCTCACCGAGGACCAGCATATTCGGAAGAGAGGGGAGCGATTCCCCGCGAAGCCACTTATAGATCGACTGGGGACTGTCCAGTTCCAGTGCATCCTGGAGATCGCGGACTGTCATCTTTCTTTTTAACATTTCATCCCGGATCTTTTTTCCGGTCAGCGTTTTCGATAATTCTTTCATACATCATCCTCCAAATTTCCAATCAGGGCAGACTGATGTCAGCTGTCAGCCATTAAAAAATGTTTCTGACAGCGGGTAATGTTAAGTATTCTTGTAACTGTTCAGTAGGTCTGCGCACTTGCTGCGCTGACCGTAAGAAAACATAGGCTGGAAGGCAAAAATCCCATCAGCGAAGCTGATCTGGAATGGATTTTTGCACGTAGCTATGAAGGTACTGAATAGTTACGTATTCATTAATTTTCATAGGGAAACGGACGACGGATCCTTGTCGCCGGTATATGAGACTTAGAACCTCTGTTTTGTAAGTAGCTATATCATACTATAAAATTCGCGGTTTGTCTTGAACTAAAAGGTTAAAATCACATATTTTTTGAAAAAATTTTATAAGAAAATGCTGACGGACAGAAATGCAGATCATCGGAGAATGCAAAAAGACGAGGAATGATTTTGAACTTCGGAAAAGAGGTAATAACAAAAAGGCATGTAAACTTAAGTCTGGCAAAGCCGTTTCATACACGGAAATAACCGGGAGAAACGACCTGTCAGGACGTAAGCTTACATGTCTGAAAAATTCGATTCTTTAATTAAAAAACTATTTTCCCTGCTGTGCTTTCAACGGAATGATCTCCTTACGGTACACATGGACAAGGCACACACCGCTGAAGATGATCGCGAAAGCTTCGGCGATCGGGAAGGCAAACCACACGGTGTGAAGACCACCGATCCTTGCGAAGATAAATGCCACCGGCAGAAGAACGACAAGCTGACGGAACACGGAGATCCATAAACTCAGCATTCCATGTCCAAGTGCCTGGAACAGGGAAGTACAGACGATGGAGCAGCCCGCAAACAGGAAACTGATGGAGATGATCCGGAGTGCTGGAATGCCGATGGAGAGCATCGTATCGGAGGCGCTGAAGATCATTAAAAGCTTATCCGGCATGAGCTGGAAGACAGCGAAGCCGCACAGCATGATCGTTGTAGCGTACACAGCGGCCAGCTTTATGGTTCCCATAATTCGGTCCGGTTTTCCGGCACCGTAGTTGTAGGCGATGATCGGAACGGTTCCGTTGTTTAAACCGAAGACCGGCATGAACACGAAGCTCTGGAGCTTGAAGTAGACACCGAATACAGCTGTCGCCGTGGAAGAAAAGGCGATAAGGATCTTGTTGATTCCAAAGGTCATGATACTTCCGATGGATGCCATGATGATGGACGGAACGCCCACCGCGTAAATGTGGCGGATGATCTCACCGTTGGGCTTAAAGCTCCTGAGGGAGATCGTGATCTCGTGGTTTTTCGTCTTATTTAAGTAAAAACCGAGGCCGAAGGCGATGATCTGTCCGAAAACAGTGGCGCCTGCGGCACCGGCGATCCCGAGAGCCGGTGCTCCGAAGTAACCGAAGATCAGGATCGGGTCAAGGACGATGTTGATGATGGCGCCGAGTCCCTGGGTGTACATGGAGTAAATCGTTTTTCCGGTGGACTGTAAGAGACGCTCACATGCGATTTCCATAAAGAGTCCGAAGGAAGCGATTGTGCAGACTCTCAAATAAGTAGTTCCGAGATCCACAATCTCCTCGATATCGGTCTGGAGACGGAAGAACTGTCTCGCAAAGAAGAGACCGAAGATCGCGAATACGATGTAGCTCATAGCCGCCAGGAACAGAGCGTGGTCCGCGATCCTGTTGGCGCGATCAAAGTTCTTTTCGCCGAGATTTCTTGAGAGAGCAGCATTGACACCGACGCCGGTTCCGGTCGCCACGGCGATCATCAGGTTCTGCGCCGGGAACGCCAGGGATACGGCGGTCAGGGCATTCTCGCTTAACTGCGCGACGAACATACTGTCTACAATGTTATAGAGTGCCTGGACGAGCATCGAGATCATCATTGGTACGGACATGGAGATCAGAAGCCGGTTTAGCGGCATGACGCCCATTTTGTTTTCTGTTGCCATTTGGGTAACTCCTTTCGTAAAACATAGATAACCGTGAAGAAATTTCACGGTTACAAATAAACATACATTCTCCCTTTGTGAAGGGACACTGAATGGCATTATAAGGCAAATGAACATGTTCGTCAACCGAAACAGGGAAACATATGGCGAAGTTTCTTTGAGGAACTGTGCAGAGCGGAAGGTTTTGACGGATTGACAAAAATGAATGCCCGTCGTATCATGGAAATGATGTGAAAATTTTAAGGTTTTGCCGGGCCGGAAGCAGAAACTGAGAGGTGCTGCGGGGAGGCAGAAACTTATGTCAACGAATAAGGAGTATAGGAATGATCCAGGATATCAACCCGCATAAATTTGACCTGACCTACGGACAGCCGAAGGCGCAGGATGAGGACTTTGTCCTTTATATAAAGAAGAGTAAGACACTTTTAAGAAAAGTGGACGAGGAAAATCACAAGATTCCGAAGTTTTCTGATTTCCCGGAGGACAAAGAGCTGCTGAAAGAAAGCGCGTATTATCTGTTCGCCATCGATGGAAATCATTATTACTATGTGACGGAGATGCCGAGATATGATTCCGATGTCTATGAACTCTGTTCGACAGCGGCGTACAGAAAGATGCATCCGATGTATCAGGCTTTCGCGGGAATCACGGCGACACAGATTCATCGCTTTAAAGAGAGCAGAAAGTACTGCGGACGCTGTGGTCATCTGATGGAGAACAGCAAGACTGAGCGTGCGTTAGTGTGCCCGGAGTGCGGACAGACGGAGTATCCGAAGATCTCTCCGGCTGTCATCGTTGCGATCTCTGACGGGGACAGACTTTTAATGTCCAGATACCGCGTGAACAACAACCCGTACCGCGGATACGCGCTGATCGCCGGTTTCGTGGAGATCGGGGAGAGCTTTGAGGAGACGATCCACCGTGAGGTCATGGAGGAGGTCGGACTGAAGGTCAAGAACATCCGCTATTATAAGAGCCAGCCATGGGCATTCTCTGACACGGAGATGATCGGATTTTTTGCGGAGTTAGACGGACCGGATAAGATCAAGCTTCAGGAGGATGAACTCTCTGAGGCGGGATGGTACCACCGCGACGAGATCCCGGATGAGACGATGATGAACAGCATCGGAAGTGAGCTTAAGATGGTGTTTAAGTATGGAAGCCTTGAGAAGTTTTATGAAGTGACTGGGTATAGGGACCAGAATTAGGGATTTGGCTTGTAAAAACGCGTGCGGAGACTGCGCCTGGAGGAGTGGTTGAGCGTACATAAGAAAAATGAGAGTAACTGTTCAGTAGGTCTGCGCACTTGCTGCGCTGACCGTAAGAAAACCTAGGCTAAAAGGCAAAAATCCATCGGCGTAGCCGATTTGGAATGGATTTTTGCATGTAACTGTGAAGGTACTGAACAGTTACAAATGAGAAACTAAAAAGAGCCGGGAACTGGATTTTGTAATTGATCGGAATTCAGTTCCTGGCTCTTTTTTTGCGGGCGATTTGCACTTATATTGTTTGTTTGCCAATTCTGGGAAGATCGGTATTAAAAATGCCCGCGATTGTCAGATCATGCTTTGTGGAATGTCCGGGAGAATTCCATGAATTCTCTCAGGGTATCCGGCATATCCTGAGGATGGCAGCAGAAGCCGATGACGCGTTTCGGGATCGGGATATCTAACGGGATCTCAATGAGTGTACCGTTTTTCAAGTCATCTTCGACGAAATCTTTGATGACGCAGCCGATTCCGAGTCCGATCCGGGAGAATTCGATGAGGAGTTCCATGTCGGTGGTCTCCAGGATCTGGTTGATCTCGATCTGGTTGTCAGCCAGGTAGGCGTCCACATGTTTCCGGCTCATATTGGAGCGGTTTAAGAGCATGATATTTCCGGTTTTAAAAATATCGGTGTCATTGCCTTCTCTCAGATGGAGGTTTTCCAGATAGGCCGGAGTACAGACGAATGCATCGCTGATTTCCATTACCGGCTGGAAGTGGAGGCCTTTTTTGCTTTTTGGCTCCGCCACGAGTCCGATATCGATCTTTCTGGCATCCAGCATGTCGAGGGTCTGGTAGGTGGACTGGCTCTCGATGGCGATGTTTACGTGCGGGTATTTTCCGATGAATCCTTTTAAGTAGGGGAGAAGGACGTATTTGCACAGGGTGTTGCTGACACCGATCTTCAAGTTCCCGATATGGAAATCATGGATCCGCTTCAGTTCGCGTTCGCCGCGGCCGATGGAGTCGAAGGCGGTGTTCACATGCTGGAAGAGGATCGCGCCTTCTCTTGTTAGTTGGACGCCGCGGGAGTTTCGGCTGAAGAGTTTGATGCCGAGGCTTTCTTCAAGTTTGCTGATGGCTTTGCTGATAGCAGGCTGGCTGATGTAGAGTTCTTTGGCGGCGCGGGAGATGTTGCCGCAGCGGGCTACTTCGTAGAAGATTTTGTATTGTGACAGGTGCTGTTCCATAAAAATACTGCCGTCCGGGTGGGACCGCAGGAGTATAACCCCCTTTCATATGTGGTATTCGTATTATTTATATCTATTATATAGAATGGGGGTGGGGGATGTCAATATGAAATGTGCGGGGGATTGGCTAAAGGGTACGTGCTGGCCTGGGATGTGGCTGCGGGGTACGCGCTGGCCTGGGTCCGGCTCCGGGTACTCGGGATTTCGGGGGCGGTTCCTCCAACGAATTCTCCTGCGCACTAAGAGGAAACCATGCCCCCGAAATCAGGCACCCGGATCCGGACCCAGGCCAGCGCTGAGATTGGCTGCGCGAGGGTGGCCAGCCGAGTGTATTGGCGGGATCGCAGGCGCTGCGCTGTGCGATATGGAGATTACTTTATGCAATTGCACATATGTCCAGTTCTTTCTTTAAGATGTCGTTAACAGAATCCAGGATTCCGAGATGCGTCTCGAGATCCAGGCGGTCGACGGTCATTTCGTTCTTTTTGGTGCAACCGTCTACGCTGCCGGCGGCTACGGCGAGGCGGAGAGACTCGGTCTCTTCCTCGCGGGTCGGGAGGAGATTTTTTTCAGCGAAGAGGGAGCAGAGGGCGGCGATACCAATTCCCCACCAGTTGGAGACGCCGCTGGCGAGGGTGATGTCGGCGGATTCGGCGGTGCAGATCGTTCCACCGAAGGGAACGAAATGTTCGATCACGTCGCGGTAGGTGCCCATGCCCATCTCGTTGCCGCCGTCGCCGATGGAGATGGTGGTGGCTCCGGATTTTTTTGCTTCGGAGAGAAAGAGGGCGGAGTCAGTGATCATGTCATCGAGGACTTCGCCGCGCATGCTGTGGTAGTGGCCGTTGGCGGCTTTACCGGGGCGTTCTAAGGAGATGAGGTGGGTCGGGGCGAAGGTTTTGATGCAATTTTGGATGAAGTCTCCGGTGTCTGTTTTAGGGAGCATCATGAGTTTTGCTTTTGGAGCGCGGTAGCAGACAACGTCGCTTACAATGGAAAAGGCGGGCTCATCGGTGATCACGAGGACGGAGGCGCCGAGAGCGGTCAGGGCTGCTGCAATATCAGCGGTGCCTAAGGGGCCGTCGGTTTCACCAACATAAGAGCCGTCGCTGAGTCGGACCGGAAAGCCGGTTAAGAGAATGACACGGCGGGCGTCCGCGAGCGTGTTTAAGGTTTCCTGGATCGGATTGTCCGGGAGTGCTTTTAAGAGCCCGCGGTTTCCGAAATCCTGTTTCATAATGGTATCCAGATCTTTAAAAAATGTCATGGTATTTATCCTCCAAATATGTTTGATGAGGGGGAAAACTTTTTTCGCTGCCGTGTGTATGAAAAAGCCGATATGGATCGTTTTTCGGATTTCAGGCAACAAAAAAAGCCACTGATCCCCTGTTGGAAGATTCATGGCTCTTATTTACGGAGGGAACATCCGGGCAGGAGTCCCGATAAATAAAAGAATCTGTTTTCGTTGTCTCTAGTCTAGTGGAAATGCATAGAAAAGTCAATGGAAAACGAATATATTTTGTGATATACTATGTAACGGGCGCAAAAGTAAAACAAGTGGTACCGCAGATGACATTTGTTTTTCTTGCGCTGTCAGCAAAGGTTTCGTCTGCGTGAGCGGGCAGGTCGGTTACTATGAGCAATTTCTTATATCGGGAACAAAAAGGGGTATATTATATGGAAAACAAAAACACGATCCTCGTGGTCGGCCAGGCAAAGCCGAGCAAAGAGGATGCGATCTACAATCTCCACGGGGAGTTTTATATCAGTCTGATCGTGGAGCGGGATACGGGGAAGATCCTGGAACTGGACTGCAATACGATCCTTGAGGTGACGAAGCAGTTCGTGGCATCCATGTTTGTGGGGAAGAGCCTGAGGACAGACGTTCCGCTGATCGAGAAGGAGATCAGGGAGCGCTATTTTGCTTTGACGCAGAAGCCATTGATCGCGTGCATGAAGGATGCGTGCAACCGGTACCTCACGGCGATCGGGGAAAACCGCGGAAAATAATTGTATAGATGCGGAAACAAGAGAATAGAATTTTTAACATTATTAAGCCGGAGTTCTCCTCCGGTTGTTTTTTTCTCGTTTTTCAAGAGACCGATTGACAATCAAAAAAATCATGATAAAGTTAGGAAGGTCGTTTTTCTAATACCCCATACAAAACGGCAAAGAATCTGAAAATAATGGACCGATTCGGGGAAATATACCATTTGATTTATCAAATACAACAATACCGGATCGCAGCACCAAGAGTATGAAAAAGGAGTACCCCACTTATGAGTTCCTGGAATGATGTTACCAAAAAGGTACGTGAAATACGGAAAAATTTTGTTGTCCGCTGTGCGATTTCCTTCGTGGCAGTTCTGGCATCTGCCCTTCTGCAGTCTTATGTAATTCTGGCCTTTATTCGTCCGGCAGGCCTTCTGTCCAGCGGATTTACGGGACTTGCGATTTTGATCGACCGAATCACTGAACTGTATGGATTTACCGTCTCGACATCTTTGGCACTCGTTGTTTTAAACCTGCCTGTTGCCCTGATGTGCTGCCGCAGCATCAACGTGAAATTCACGGTGTTTTCGCTGCTGCAGGTATTTTTTGCAAGCTTTTTCTTAAAAGTCTGCCACTATACTCCGCTATTTGAGGATCTGACCCTGAATGTGATCTTCGGCGGTGTGCTTTACGGACTGTCCGTTGTCCTTTCCTTAAAAGGAAACGCATCCACAGGTGGTACCGACTTTATTGCCCTCTATGTTTCCAATAAGACCGGAAAGTCCATTTGGAACTATGTGTTCATGGGAAATGTGTGTATCCTTGTAATTTTTGGACACATGTTCGGTTGGGAGTATGCAGGATATTCCATCCTGTTCCAGTTCATCTCCACAAAGATGATCTCCACCTTCCATCACCGCTATGACCGCGTGACCTTACAGATCACCACTGAGAAAGCGGAAGAGGTCATGAAGGCGTATGTCAGCAAGTATCACCACGGTATTTCCTGCGTGGACGCCATCGGCGGCTACAGCCACAAAAAGATGTACCTGCTCCACACCGTAATTTCTTCCTATGAGATCAACGATATCGTCCAGCTGATCCAGGAAGTAGATGAAAACGTGATCATAAACGTATTCAAAACAGAAGACTTCTACGGCGGATTCTACAGAGAGTCCTTGGACTAGCTTAAAATCAAAAAATATTCCCCAGAAGACATGCCCCGGTATATGGGCGGTGTTTTCTGGGGATTTTTGTTTGTGAGACTATTTCTTCCAGTCACTGATGAGAGCGGTGCATGATGTTGGTAAAAAAATTTGTTTAGAAAGATTTTATGGATTAACGGATTGTCATACATCCGAAAAACCTACCGATACCAGAAGCTGTGGATGGATTCTACCGCCTACACCTCCTCTCCAGCACTGCCACCGCCTGATACAGGATTGCGGACAGAATACAGAGGATCACGATGGACATGATCACGAGATCCAGCTTGAAGACCTGGCTGCCGTAGATAATGAGGAAGCCAAGGCCTGCCTGGGCGGAGAGAAACTCGCCGATGATGACGCCGACGAGGCAGAGACCGATGTTGACCTTCATGTTGCTGATGATAAGTGGAACAGAGCCGGGCAGCAGGACCTTTGTGAGGACATCCTTCTGTTTTCCTCCCAGCGTGTAGATCAGACGGATCTGGTCAGGATCCATGGAGAGAAAGCCGTTGTAGAGCGTTAAAATCGAGCCAAATACCGCCACAGAGACCGCCGCCGTGATGATCGTCTTCATGTTGTTGCCCAGCCATACGATGAGCAGCGGCGCGAGAGCGGACTTCGGCAGACTGTTCAATATGACAAGGTACGGTTCCAGAATCTTTGCCAGCCGCCTGCTGGACCAGAGCGCCACCGCGCCGAAGATCCCGATCCATGTCACAAGAAAAAAGCTCAAAAGCGTCTCCAAAACCGTGACTCCCGTGTGGTAAAAGATCGTCCGGTCTGCCGCCATGGAAAGAAAACAGGAGAGCACCCGGGACGGGGAACTGAAAATAAAATCGTTCAGGATCCCGATCCGGGCGCTGATCTCCCAGGAAAAAAGAAACAGGACCAGAAATAAGATCCTGCAGATGAAGATCTGCCTCCGGATCCGCCGCTCCTGCTCCAGATACCGGCACTGGGCCGGGGAGACCGCAAGATCCGCTGCCGGGATCACAGCCCGGTGCCTGCGCAGGATAAAAGAAGCGATACTATGAAATCTCATCAGGCTCACCTCCCACATTGACAGCGGTCATAAGTCCGTTTCTGGCTGCCGGTGGATTCTCATCACCGGATTCAGTTCCATTGATAATATCTGTATCTCCAGATCCGGCCCCATCGACAGTTGACGTATCATCACCATTCCCGTTCCCAAGAATCTTCCACAATTCATTAAAATAAGAAGAAAACTCCGGATAATTCCGCCGCTTCAAAGGACTCATTTCATGGTTCGGAAACCGAATCACAAGCTCCCCCTTGATCGTCCCCGGTCTGTTCGTCAGCACCAGGATCCGGTCCGCTGTGCTCACCGCCTCCGAAAGATCATGGGTGATCAGGATAGCCGTTTTCTTTCTGCTGCGGATGATCGAACTGATATCATCACAGACCGATAGCCTCGTCTGATAATCCAGAGCAGAAAACGGCTCATCAAGAAGCAGAAGATCCGGCTCCAAAGCAAGAGTCCGGATCAAAGCAGCCCGCTGCCGCATCCCCCCGGAAAGCTCCGACGGATGCGCATCGTAAAAATACTGAAGTCCGTAAGAATCCAGAAGCTCCTTCACCCGGCTCAAATGCTTTGAATCACACTTCCTCCGCACCTCAAGCCCCAGTGAAACATTCGAAAGGATCGTCCGCCACTCAAACAAATGATCCCTCTGCAGCATGTACCCGATTCCCGAAGCCCCCTTCCCGACAGAAACCCCGTCCAAAAGAATCTCCCCCCGCTCAGGGGCCAAAAGCCCGGCAAGCAGAGAAAGCAACGTAGACTTCCCACACCCGGACGGCCCGACAATACAAAGAAACTCGCCGGAATTCACATGAAACGATATATCAGAAAGGGCCTTCGTCTCTCCCTCCATGGTATGGTAGGAATAATCCACCCCTCTAACTTCCAATTTCGGAGTCATGGATACCTCACTCAAACGTACTTACTATAAAATATGTAAAAACCTCTCATCCGTGAGCCAACCGTCAAAACAACAGCACAGTACACAACTATTATGCAGCACTGCTTATTCCTTTCTCGTCCCTCAGCACAGCCACATCCTCAACGCACAGCGCAGCGCCTGCGCTCCCGCCAGTACACAGCACAGACCAGCTTTCAGATCCGGGCGATTGATTTTCGGGGCATGGTTTCCTCTTGGCTCGCAGAAGAATGCGTTGGAGGAGCGTGGACACTTGTTTGAGCGCAAGCGAGTTGTGTCCACGCTTCTCCGCCTTTAGCATTCTCCTGCAAGCCTAGAGGAACCGCCCCGAAAATCCTCTGAGCCCGAATCTGAAAGCTGGTCTGTGCGTACCCCCCCCCCCCGCCAATTCACCTCTCCCCCAAAAAAACCGTAAGAAAATCGCAAGAAAACCGCCAGATAAATGACCCAAGAAAGAAACATTTCCCTGCTATACTAAATTCCAGTGTTAAAATAATCACATTTAACATAGAAAACCTCGGAAGGAACACATGAGTATGAGCAGTGAAGAAAAAATCTCACCAGAAGAATTCGACAAAGAACTAGACTCCCTACTGGCCGGAACCACAGAAAAGAAACCCAAAAACCCAAAGAGAAAAAAGATCATAATCGCCGCCGCCATTGCCATCCTCGGAATCACCGGCATCAAACTCCTGTCCGGCGGAAAAGACATGGTCCCCGTTGTGGACACTGTGACTCCAACCCGCAAAACCATCCAAAACCGCCTCACAGTCACCGGTCCCATCTCCGGAACCGACAGCGTAGACGTCGTCTCAAACCTCCACGCTGAGATCCTCGAAATTCCCGTAAAAGAAGGCGACAAAGTCACAAAAGGCCAGCCCCTGGCAGTCCTCGATGATTCCGACGTAAAAAAAGAAGCCGACATCGCCAAAAACGACTACGACCTCGCCGTGACCACCTGCGCCGAAAAAGATAAAGAAGCAAGAAACGGCTACGCCAAAGCCATCCAGGACCTGAACACCGCTCAGGCCAACTACGACCGCACAAAAGCCCTCTTTGATGGCGGCAGCGTCCCAAAAGTTGATCTTGAGACAGCGGAAAACGGTCTCCACGACGCAGAACGGGAATGCGACTCCTACACAATAAAAAACGGATCCGCCGTCGCCGATGACTCCTACCGCCTCCAGATCGAAAAAGCAAAATTCGACTACGAAAAAGCCGTAGAGCAGTTAGATAATACGATATTAAAAGCCCCTATCGACGGCACCGTCGTCCGCGTCAACACAAAAGTAGGCCGCTTTGCCGACAAAATGGAAAACGACGCCCCACTCTTCGTGATCGAAAACCTCGATAACCTGGAACTCGAGATCAAAGTCAGCGAGTACACCATCGGAAAAGTCGCCGTCGGCCAGGAAGCCGAGATCTCCGCGGACATCTTAAACGGTGAGACCGTCCACGGCGAAGTCATCTCGATCTCCCCGACCGGCGAAGAAAAAGGTGGCGGTTCCAGCGAGCGCGTCATCCCCACAAAGATCCGCGTCACAGATCAGGACACAAACCTGATCGCTGGAATCACCGCCCGCGCGTCCATTGTCCTGGAAGAATCCGAGAACGCCCTGACAGTCCCAGTCTCCGCCGTGATGGAAAAAGACGGAACGAACTACGTCCAGGAGATCAGTGACGGAACCGTATCCTGGGTTCCGGTGGACATCGGTGTGGAAGGCGATGTGGAGATGGAGATCATCCCGGTGGAAGGGAGCTCCCTGGATGAAAACTCCGTCCTGATTGCGGAGCCGGGAGAGCAGTACACAGATGGAATGGCAGTCACATCATCCGGAAAACAGGGGGAATAAACAATGTTTGAAAAACTGACAAGATCCCGCTACATGACGGAAAACGTGACAGACGAGCTGATCCGCCTGGAAAACCTCGTAAAGATCTACGACACAGGCGCGATCCGGGTCATGGGACTAAAGAAAATCAACCTGACGATCCACCGCGGCGAGTTCGTTGCGATCATGGGACACTCCGGATCGGGAAAATCCACCCTGATGAACATTTTAGGCTGCCTGGACCGCCCGACACTGGGTCACTATTACCTCGACGGGATCGACACGGCGGCCCTGTCCCCGGACGAACTCTCCGCGGTGCGGAATAAAAAGATCGGCTTCGTGTTCCAATCCTTCAACCTGATCTCCAGGACATCGGCGTTAAAAAATGTGGAGCTCCCGATGACCTACGCGAGGATCCCGAAAAGGAAAAGGACGGAGCGGGCCATGGAACTGTTGGAGTGCGTGGGGCTGGAAAAACGCGCCGGACACATGCCCAATGAGATGTCCGGCGGACAGAGACAGCGCGTTGCCATTGCGAGAGCGCTGGCGAACGAGCCGCCGCTGATCCTGGCGGATGAACCGACGGGAAATCTCGATACAGCCGCGTCCATCGAGATCATGGAGATCTTCTCGGAACTCCACAAAGCGGGAGCCACAGTGATCGTTGTCACCCACGAGGAAAATATCGCCGCCTTTACGGACCGGATCATCCACTTCTCAGATGGTCAGATCATCAAAGATGAGATCAACGAAAACCCGACAAAAGGAAGCGGTAAAGTCCACATGAAAGGTCTCTACAGACACTTCCAGAAAACAGCCGGAACAGAGAGTGGGGTGGTCGGATGCTAGGCGAAAATATGATCATGGCCTTCCATGCAATCATGGCGAACAAGATGCGCTCACTCCTGACCATGCTGGGCATTATCATCGGAATCGGTTCTGTCATATCCATCGTTTCCATCGGCGATACGATGCGCGGACTGTTCGCGGACCTCTATAAGGACGCGGGGGCCACCCAGGCGGTGGTATCCATCGGATACAATGTGGAGGATGTGCGGGACAGCGATTACTTTACCCTGGATGAACTTGATAAGATCAAGGAGATCTTTGGGGATGAGATATCCTATATCGACAGTTACGCCAGCGTAAATTCAGAAGTCCTTGCAGGACGGACAAACATGAAATTTGACTTCCAGGGGATCGACTGGAATTTTAGCGATGTCCAGCCGGTGACCATGATTTCCGGACGTTATTTAAACGAAGGAGATATCCTTGGACGAAAGAAAAATGTGGTGATAGAGGAGGAGAGTGCCAGAAAACTTTTCGGAACGGAAAACGCGGTGGGAAAGACCTTCCGGACCACCGTCTACGGGGATACAGACATGTATACGGTAGTCGGTGTCTACAAAAAAGAGATGAGCGCCTTCCAGAAGCTTTTGTCCGGAGGTTCCGGCAATACGGGATCCGCGTATATCCCGTATACACTGCTCACATGGCCGAATGACCTGTTCTATTACTGTCGTCTGTACGCGAAAGAGGGAACGGACATGGTAAATTTCATGTCAAGGCTGACGATGTATCTCGGGAAAATTAAGAATAGAAACGCGGAAGATTTCTATACGAATACGGTGGCAAATGAGATGGGATCCATCGACAGCCTCATGGGCGGACTTTCCATGGCCGTGGGCGGGATCGCAGCGATCTCTCTCCTCGTGGGCGGCATCGGGATCATGAACATCATGCTGGTGTCCGTCACGGAAAGGACCCGCGAGATCGGTATCAGAAAGGCGCTTGGAGCAAGGACCCGGGATGTCCTGATTCAGTTCCTGACAGAGTCCGCGATTCTGTCAGCTCTGGGCGGAATCATCGGTGTTCTGCTCGCTGTGAGTCTCGTGACGGCAGGCGGCGCGGTGCTTGGACTCCCCGTGGTGATCAAACCCGGGATCATCCTTCTTGCGGTATCCTTTTCAGCCGTGGTCGGAATCTTCTTTGGGATTTACCCGGCGTCGAAAGCCGCAAAGGCGGATCCGATCGATGCTCTGAGATATGAATAAAGAGGAACTGCCGATCAATGGGACATATGCAAGAAACGTATTATTGGAACGGATGCTATATGGACCGGCAAAAAATCCCCGCAGGATGCGGAAAAACGATCCTGCGGGGATTTTTAAAATTTATGCCAGTGACTATTCTACAAGCGCACCATTCACGTCAACGGTGTATCCGTCCGGAGTCTCACAGTTTACCATGAGAGTGCCCTTGAAGCCATCACCTTCCTCGTGGAAGTAGTACCACTTGCCGCTGATCTCGTGCCAGCCGGTGAAGAGAGCACCGGTCTCAAGATCCATGTAGTACCAGTTGCCGTCATCCTTTACCCATCCGGTCTGCATGATATTGTCATGACCGAAATAGTACCAGGTTCCATCGATCTCCAGCCAGTAATCGGTAGCTTCGAGACCTTCCGCAAAGTGATATTTGTAGGTACCGTCAGAAAGCTTCTCCCAGGCACCGCCTGCCGGGGACTTTAAACCGCGGCGGCGTCCGCCGTTTGTGCTGCGTTTGTATGTGCCGGATACAACAGTTCCATCTATTGTATCAGCAGCCTGAGCTGTGATCATGGTTCCGAGAGCCAGTGTTGCAGCGAGAGCTGCGATGCAAAATTTTTTCATAAACGTACCTCCTGGGATTTCGTCTTTTGGTACAAAAATGCACATAAAATATATGTAGATTTGTCCTTTTCATATAGATATATCCTAATATGGAAACTGGAAAGAGTCAATGGGATTTAAAGGAAATTTTCGGAGCCCTATATATGCGCAGAAAGGTATTGTCATTTTTTTTTTAGTGTGATAAAATGAGTGGCACAGTTTTTGATTCGTTTTTGCTTTATATGGAGGCAGATATGAAATATAAGTGTCTGATCTTTGATCTGGATGGAACGCTGGTAAACTCGATCCATGCGCTGACATACTGTACGAACCTTTCACTGGAGAAGTTTGGGCTCGGTCCTTTGACAGAGGAACAGATGATGACCATCGTCGGCGATGGATATAAAATGCAGATGAAACGTTCCCTCGCGGCCTGCGGGGATACGGATGAGGCGCACTACGAGGCGATCCTCCCTGTATATATGGAGATATTCGGAAAATACTGTAACTATGAGATGCATCCTTACGATGGAATCGTGGAGCTCACCTCGAAGGCGAAAGAGCTGGGTTTAAAGATTGCTGTTGTATCCAACAAGCCTGATGCCCAGGCGAAGAAGACCGTAGAATATGTATTCGGCGCGGGATATTTTGACACGGTGATCGGGGAGCAGGAGGGCGTTCCGAAGAAGCCGGATCCGTCGGGAGCATTGAAGGCGGCGAAGATCTGTGGCGCGGATCCGTCAGAGTGCCTGTATTTTGGAGATACGAATACGGACATGAAGACTGGAAAGAACGCGAAGATGACGACGGTGGGAGTTCTCTGGGGATTCAGGAGCCGTGAGGAGCTTGCGGCATTCCAGCCGGAATTTCTGCTTGAGAAACCGCTTGATATCTTAACGGAGATTGAAAAGTAGCTGTTTGGCAGACCTGTGCAGATGCGGCATGACTTATCAATGTGCCATAAAAAGGTGACAGCAGTAAGCGGATTTATTTATATATAGTGATGACTGCAGGAAAAACTGCGCAGGAAACAAAGAGCTGCTATTAAAAATAAAAGACAGTAACATGAAAATTCGGACCTTGCGTAAACTATGCTTAAAACAGCAGCCCGCGCGTTAGATACCGGAGGAAATGGATTGAAGGATTTTAGAAAAACAAGACGAAAACGGATAGAAGCATGGCTCACCGCAGCGATGTTTCTTTTTGGTACCCTGACAGGCTGTGGCTCTGTTAGTGACACACACGGAGATGTGGGAACTCCGAATGATGGAAAGCTGAAAGTTGTAACGACCCTGTTCCCGTACTACGATTTCACGAGACAGATCGCGGGGGATGCCGTGGATCTTTCCATGGTGATCCCGGCGGGACAGGACAGTCATTCCTTTGAGCCGACACCGGCAGATATCCGCCTGATCCAGAACGCGGACCTTCTGATCTGCAACGGTGGTGCCATGGAGCAGTGGGTGAGCCAGGTTGTGGCATCCCTGGATTCGGAGAGCTTAAAGGTCATCACGATGATGGACTATGTGGATACCGTGGAGGAAGAGATCGTGGAAGGCATGGAGGACGCAGGTGAGGAACATCACCACAGCCATGCGTCGGCAGACGGTACCCATGATGACCACGACCATGATGAGACGGTCCATGCTGATGACGATGATCATGATCACGATGCGGAAGATCATGATCATACGGATGATGAGCACGATGATGACGCGGACTACGAGATCGAATACGACGAGCACATATGGACCTCTCCGGTGAATGCCATGAAGATCACCCAGGTGATCACGGACACGCTTCAGGAGATGGACCCGGCAGACGCGGACATCTTTGCGGCAAATGCAGAGGATTATCTCGGGAAACTTGAGAATCTCGACCAGGAATTCCGCGATGTGGTAAATGGCGCGGACTTAGACCTCATTGTCATGGCGGACAAGTTTCCGCTTCGCTATTTTGCGGACACTTACGGACTCCGGTACAGGGCTGCGTTTTCCGGCTGCGCCTCCGACACTGAGCCAAGCGCAAAGACTATCGCATACCTGATCGACAAGGTGCGGGAGGAACAGATCCCGGCGGTCTATTACCTGGAACTCTCCAGCCACCGGGTGGCGGAGATCATCAGCGAGGAGACCGGTGCGAAGCCACTGTTATTTCACTCCTGTCATAACGTGACGAGAAGAGAGTTTGATAACGGCGTCACCTATCTGGAACTGATGGAACAGAATGTTGTCAATTTACGGGAAGGACTTTATCGATGAACCAGCCATTATTAAAATGTGAACATGTGGATTTTGGATATGAAAACTATGACGTGGTGAAGGACGTGTCCATGGAGATCAATCCTGGGGACTATCTCTGCATCGTTGGCGAGAACGGATCCGGAAAGAGCACCCTGATGAAAGGACTCTTAGGACTCATAAAGCCCACCGGCGGTGTCCTGACGCTGGCGGACGAGTTGAGACGGTCCGGAATCGGATATCTCCCGCAACAGACCCCGGCCCAGAAGGATTTCCCTGCGACGGTACAGGAGGTCGTGATCTCCGGCTGCCTTGGAAAGCGTGGAAACCGACCGTTTTACTCGATGGAAGAGCGGAAGCTTGCGGCAGTCAATATGGAAAAGCTCGGAATCACGGATCTCAAAAAGAGCTGCTACCGGGATCTCTCCGGCGGACAGAAACAGCGTACCCTGATCGCGAGGGCCCTCTGCGCTACGGATAAGCTCCTGATCCTGGACGAGCCGATCACGGGACTTGACCCGGCATCCACCCAGGATTTCTACGCGGTGATCCGCCATCTAAACAGGGACGAGAAGGTGGCTGTCCTCATGGTCTCCCACGATATCGGAAATATCGTGACCCAGGCCAACAAGATCTTACAGTTGAAACAGACGGTCCAGTTTTACGGGACCGTGGATGAGTATAAGAAATCGGAATTCGGAAGAGAATTCCTCGGAGGTGAGAACTAAATGGGACTTTTACAGGAAATGTTTTCCTATCCGTTTCTCGTGCGGGCGATGATCGGCGGTATCTGTATCTCGCTCTGCGCATCGCTCCTGGGAGTCAGCCTTGTGCTGAAACGGTATTCAATGATCGGTGACGGACTGTCCCATGTTTCCTTTGGGGCACTCTCTATCGCGGTGGCCTTTAACTGGGCGCCTCTCGCGGTATCGATCCCGGTGGTGGCAGCGGCGGCGGTCCTGCTTCTTCGGATCACGGGAAACGGAAAGATCAAGAGTGACGCGGCGATCGCGATGATTTCCGCAGGATCTCTCGCCATCGGTATCATCGTCACATCCCTGACGACGGGAATGACGACGGATGTCAGCAGCTATATGTTCGGAAGTATTTTAGCAATGAGCCGCGAGGACATGTACTTAAGCGTAGTCCTGTCCATGGTGGTCCTCGGCATGTTTGTGATCTGCTACAACAAGGTCTTTGCCGTGACCTTCGATGAGAGCTTCGCGAAGGCGACGGGTGTGCGGGTCTCCGCCTATAACCTTCTGATCGCGGTCCTGACTGCCATTACGATCGTTCTCGGTATGAGAATGATGGGTGCCATGCTGATCTCGAGCCTTGTGATCTTCCCGGCACTGACATCCATGCGGGTATTTAAGAGTTTCCTCGGCGTTGTGGTATCCTCGGGCGTTGTGTCTGTGGTGTGCTTCTTTATCGGGCTCATTCTTTCCTATGTATATTCAATTCCGGCGGGAGCCAGCGTTGTTGTGGTGAACCTGGCGATGTTCGGGGTGTTCAGTGTCGTTCAGATGGTGAAGCAGTCGAGATAAGGGAAAAACAGCAGGATGCCAGCAGATACGTAATCGCAAGGGCTCAATGAGGCTGGATTTTGCCAGATCCTAAAGACTGTACAAGAAAACAATATTATATGAGAAAATTTCTCGTATTTCTGCCGCTTTCCAGACATCCGCTGGAAGCGGCAGTACTTGACTTTGTTAGAAAATGTGTTAAAGTTAGTAATTGGTAATGAAAAATGAAAGTGCGGCAGTGGATCTGGTCTGGATACAGTATAAAATTAAGGCGGACAGATAAAAATACAGGAATGCCGCGCGGATGGCAAGAAAGAGGTGTCATTATGACAAAAATTGATATTATCTCCGGTTTCCTCGGAGCCGGAAAAACAACATTTATAAAGAAGCTTCTGAAAGAAGCAATTGCAGGTGAGAAAGTAGTCCTGATCGAGAATGAATTTGGTGAGATCGGTATTGACGGCGGCTTCTTAAAGGATTCCGGCATCGAGATCCGTGAGATGAACTCCGGATGCATCTGCTGTTCCTTAGTCGGTGATTTCGGACGTTCCTTAAATGAAGTCCTTACAAAGTATACACCGGACCGTGTAATTATCGAGCCGTCAGGTGTCGGCAAGCTTTCCGACGTCATGAAGGCAGTCTGCGACGTTGCGGGCGAGATCGACGTTGTATTAAACGGTTCCGTGACAGTCGTTGACGCTCAGAAGTGCAAGATGTATATGAAGAACTTTGGTGAGTTCTTCAATAACCAGATCGAGAGCGCAGGAACGATCGTGTTAAGCCGTACCGATGTCGCTGACGCAGACAAGGTCGCTCAGTGTGTAGAGATGATCCGCGAGAAGAACCCGAAGGCAGCTATCGTTACAACTCCGATCGACAAGCTCACAGGCGAGCAGCTTCTTGAGATCATTGAGAAGCCGACAGATGATATGGCTGAGAAGCTCCTTGAGGAGGTAAAAGAGGGCCATCACCATCATCATGACGATGACGACGAGGAGTGCTGCTGTGGCCACCACCATCACCACCACGATGACGATGATGACGACGAAGATGAGCATGAGCACCATCATCACCACCATGGCGATGACGAAGAGTGCGGATGCGGCCATCACCATCACCACGATGATGACGAAGATGAGCACGAGCATCACCATCACCATGACGGCGAGTGTGGATGCGGCCACCACCATCACCACCACGATCATGACGCCGACGAGGTATTCACAAGCTGGGGTCTTGAGACAAACCGTACCATCACAAAGGAGAAACTCGAGTCCCTGTTACAGGAACTCGCACATTCCGAGAAGTACGGCCAGGTTCTCCGCGCAAAGGGAATGCTGCCGGATGCGGACGGAACATGGTACTACTTCGATCTTGTTCCGGAAGAGACCGAGATCCGCACAGGCGCTCCGATCTACACAGGAAAAGTGTGCGTGATCGGTTCCAACCTGAAGGAAGACGAGTTAAAGGCTGCGTTTGAGGCTTAATGAACGTATTCTGCCAGGGTCAGGCTGCCAGATCTGCAGAACCTGTTCAGTGGCAGTTCCTGTCTGCGCAAGACGTGGGCAGGAACCATTTTATATAATTAGGAGAATAAGACAGTGAAACAGCAGGAAAAAATGCCGGTATTTGTCATCAACGGCTTTCTGGAAGCGGGAAAGACCCAGTTCATCACAAATACTTTACAGCAGGACTATTTCCAGGCCGACGGTACGACCGTTCTGATCCTCTGCGAGGAAGGCGATACGGAGTACGATAAGGAAATCTTAAAGAAAACAAGAACAAAGATCGTTACCGTGGAAGATATCTCCGAGATGGACGAGGATTTCTACGGACGGATCGAGGCATTATATGACCCGGCCCGCGTGCTCATCGAGTGGAACGGAATGTGGCCGCAGGATCAGCTGCAGCTCCCGGATACCTGGGAACTCTTCCAGCAGATCACGATCATCGATGGCTCCACCTTCGAGCTCTATTTAAGCAACATGAAGCCGCTCTTAGCGCTCCTTGTAAAGCGCTCCGAGCTTGTGATCATGAACCGCTGCGATGAAGTCAGCGATGAGAACATCACCCGCTACCGCCGCGGCTTAAAGGCTTTAAACCCGCAGGCAGAGCTGATCTTCGAGGATGCGGAAGGCGAGATCGAGCAGGAGGTTCTGGAAGAGGATCTTCCGTACGACATGAAGGCAGATGTGATCAAGATCGATCCGAAGGATTACGGCATCTGGTACATCGACGCCATGGATAAGCAGGACCGCTACGAGGGAAAAGTTGTGGAGTTCACCGGTATGGTATTAAAATCCCCGGAATTCCCGAAGAACTATTTCGTTCCGGGCCGAATGGCGATGACATGCTGCGAGGCAGATATGACATTTTTAGGATTTATCTGCAAGGCGCGTGAGGCGAGAAACCTTGAGACAAAGCAGTGGGTCAAGGTCCGCGCGAAGATCGCATACGAGTTCTGGCCGGACTACGACGGTGTCGGTCCGGTTCTCTACGCCGAGAGCGTGGAGCCGGCGCAGGAGATCAAGGATATTGTGCAGTTCTAAATGAAGATTTCAGCTGAAAAACAGAAAATGCAGAATAATACCTGGTACGCTGGATGGGAAAAACTGTCCAGCGTATTTTGATTTTGTCGAATTCCGAAGAAGCTGCCGTTGACAGGCTCTGCGAGTTCCCATGTATTCAGAAGGGACTTCCAGTGAAAGCTTTAGCAGATATAAACAAAAGAAACGGACTTCATGAGCCATATGAGATATGACTTTTGAAGTCCGTTTTTAATTCCAGGTCTAATTCATCGGTGCCACCGGAACCGGCCGTTCGCGGTCGAAGACCTGGGTCACATCGAAGAGGTCGCTTAAGTGGTCTTTTTCCGGATTCGTCTCCGGCAGGTCGTAGTACATGCGGTAGCCGTCCAGGTTCCGGCGTCCCTGGCGGAGATAGTCAGATCCAAACTGTACCCAGTACTGGCTGGAGTCTACATTGCAGAAGTAGCGGAAGCCCAGCTCATGGAGATATGCGTATTTTTCATTTTCCATTGTGTACGGATGCCAGTCGCCAACATCTGATCCGAATGGATAGAGCAGGATATCCGTCTTTCCGATCAGGGATTCCACCCGGGACGCCCACTTATCGGAGTCTGTCTTCACATCCTCAAAGGAGCGCTTCCCGAAATTGATATGTCCCCAGCTGTGGGAGGCGAGCTCCCAGCCGTTGTCCCTGAGACACTGTGCCACCTGGCGGACCGTCTCTTTATCGGCTTCATAATTTGGGTTAGAACTCTCATAGGACGGATCCGTCCGGTATCCCAGAACGCCCTGATATCCGGTAAACGCCAGGACCGCCCGGGCACCCCGGTAGGAAAAATCAGGGTGTTCCGTGATAAAGTCCTCAAGGAGCGGCACGAGATCATAAGAGCCCACCGACACGGAGCCGTCATCCATCACCATCTCGCAGGTCGGCTTTCCGTTCTCACCCACGATCATCCGGCTTGCGAAACCATCACCGTCCATATACTCGTAATAGCAGAGGTCATCCTGGGACATGACGAAAGGAATCTTTCCGGGCGGCAGCATAATATCTCCCGCCACCATCTTCGTATTGCCGTTTTCGTCCGTCACCTCGTGGGCAATATCGTGGAGCTTTACGAGAACATATCCTTTCTCGTACATGGAATCCAGGATCTTTAAAAATTCGCTCTTCGTGGTCATCACCTGGTTGTAGCCCTTGGAATCCGCGTCCCCGTCGAAGGCTTTGGAGTTATCCATGATCAGGGAGTGGAAGAACACATGGGTGATCTTGTTTACATCCGCCCGGACGAGTGTGGATTTTGTCTCCTCGCAGGCGGCGAGAAGTTCCTTCACATCGGAATTCTCCGCGTAATCCGGGTTGGAGTTTAAGATCTCGATGGCAGCATCGTAGTCGTAGGTGACGAATTTTGCGTGAGCGCTGTTTAAAATCCCATCCAGGGCAGTATCGCCTGTATTGTAGGCGGCAGCCGGTGCGGCAGCTTCCTGTGACTCCGGAGAAGCGTCTTCTCCGGATCCGCTCTCCGCAAGTGAAACAGTCGTTTTATCATCTCCGGACGGATCGGATTCCGCCGAAGATTCAGAAGTGTTGTTTTTCAACTGTGTGGATAAGTGGCCTCCTTTTTTAAAGAGGAGCAGTCCGCCGATTCCCAGGAGAAGAACTCCGAGAACGATCAGCAGTATCGTAATATGAACTGTCCGCCGCCGTTTCCGCAGCTTTTCGCGGCTTGAAATATATGCGCGGCGCCTTTCAAAATCATTATTGTATTCCAAAATATCACCTCGTAATTTAATTTGTAACCGCCGTCCTTTGTCAGACAGAACAACGGATAAAATTCTGTATTTATTACTTCTATCATAGCACAACCCCATGTCCGACGCTACGAGAAATAGAAAAATTAAGCATTTTGTAAGCAGTGACATAAAGGGGGATGTCCGGGCCATATTTTATAAGGAGAAAACTGGCTGAGAACATGAAAAGCGTGCCGCAGGGCGGAATAAAATGGCGTCCGGGCGGAGAAATTTTATGGAACAGCAGGCAGGTCGGGAGTAGAAATATGAGAGTGGGAAAAAGAAGCATTTGTGGGATCATGGCCGGAATCCTGTTCATAATGGAACCGGTGAGCGGATATGGGATGATGAGGGAAGGGACGTGGAAAAAGGATATAAGAAATCAGATCATGGAAATACAGCAGATGCAGCCGGAGCTGACACCGTACACCGGCCCGGAGATCACGGCTCCGTCCGCAATCCTCATGGAGGCATCCACGGGGACCGTGATCTGCGAGAAAAACGCGGATGAGCCGAGAAATCCCGCCAGTGTCACAAAGATCATGACGCTGATCCTGATCTTCGACGCCCTGCAGTCAGGGAAGATCCGTCTGACAGACGAGGTGGTGACAAGCGCCTACGCGAAATCCATGGGCGGATCCCAGGTGTTCCTGGAGGAGGGCGAGATCCAGACAGTGGAAACTCTGATTAAGTGCATCGTCATCGCCTCCGGCAACGACGCGTCGGTGGCAATGGCTGAGTTTATCGGAGGCGATGAGGGGACTTTTGTGAAGATGATGAATGAGCGGGCGAAAGGCCTGGGGATGGAGCACACGAAGTTCATTGACTGCTGTGGACTCACGGATTCCCCGGAACATGTGACTACGGCGAGGGACATCGCGCTGATGTCCAGGGAACTTATCACAAAATACCCGCAGATCACAAACTATACGACGATCTGGATGGAGAATATCACCCATGTGACGAAGCAGGGGACAAAGGAGTTCGGTCTCTCCAACACAAATAAGCTCTTAAAGATGGCGACGAATTTCGAGGTGACGGGGCTGAAAACAGGTTCCACCAGTATCGCAAAATACTGTCTCTCCGCCACAGCAAAAAAGGACGGCGTGGAGCTTATCGCCGCGATCATGGCGGCACCGGACTTCAAGGCGAGATTTAAGGACGCGGTGACACTCTTAAATTACGGGTACGGAAACTGCCGACTCTATAAAGATGAGACGCCGCCGGAGCTTCCGAAACTCTCCGTGACAGGCGGAAAAGAGCCGGAGGTGGAACTTTCCTACGGCGAGACCTTTACATATCTGGGACTCCACGGCGAGGACTTTTCCGGCGTGGAGCGGGAACTGATGCTGGAAGAGAGCGCAAAGGCCCCGGTAAAGGCGGGAGACCAGCTTGGAACGCTGCGCTACCGGTTTAATGGGGAGGAGATCGGAAACATCCCTGTCATTGCGGCCCGGGATGTGGATCCCGCGGGATTTTCTGACTATGTGAAGTGGATGATGGGGTGGTGGAGAATGAGAGGAGAGGAAGTATAAAAATATCGGAGAGATCTGAATTTAAATGATTAGTAACCTCAGTACCTTCATAGTTACAAGCAAAAATCCATTCCAGATCGGTTGCGCCGATGGGATTTTTGCCTTCCAGCTTATGTTTTCTTACGGTCAGCGCAGCAAGTGCGCAGACCTGCTGAACAGTTACAATGATTAAAAAAATTCAGATCTCTCCGATTAAAAAGTTATTTCTCTGCGGCTGCCTTCGCAAACTCCGTATTCACAAGATCCTCATAAGGAACCCGCGTGTCAAGCTCGCCGGCTTCCTCCAGAATGTTCTCGAGAAGCTCAAAACTTTCCTTCTCAAAGACCGTATTTTCTTTCCAGGTATCCTGCTCTTTGTAGCGGTCCACGATGATCGCGATCTTTTCGGTGTCGGTCTCCTTAAACTGCGGACTTATCGTCTCGGCGATCTCCTCGGCGGAGTGGGTGTTCACATAGTCGAGGCCTTTCTGAATTGCATTTGTGAATTTCTGGATGATCTCCGGATGCTTTTCAATATAGCTTTTTTTTGCACTGTAGGCCGTGTAAGGGACGTAGCCGGAATCTTTTCCGAGGGATGCGACTACATAGCCGTTTCCTTCCTGTTCCAGGGCTGTCGCGAAGGGTTCGAACTCGACGGTGTAGTCGGAATCATTGCTGGTGAACGCCGCCGCGGTGAGACCGAAGCTGATGCTCTGGTCGATGGAGAGATCCTTTGCGGGATCGATGCCGTTCTTCTTTAAGATATACTCAAAGACCATCTGGGGCATGCCGCCGGCACGGCCGCCTAAGACTTTCTTTCCGGCAAGATTTTCCCACTTGAAATCAGCTTCCGGTGTCCGCCCCACGAGAAAGTTTCCGGCCCGCTGTGTGAGCTGGGCGAAGTTCACGGCGTAGTCATCATCGCCCTGGATATAAGTATAGATACTCGCCTCAGATCCCATGAACCCGATGTCCGCATCCCCGGATACCAGGGCTGTCATGACCTTGTCAGCCCCTGCACCGTTTACCAGTGTCAGATCGATTCCCTCCTCCTCAAAATACCCCAGCTCGATGGCGGCATACTGGGGTGCGTAGAAGATGGAGTGGGCAACCTCATTTAAAGTCACGGGAGTTAAAGATGATTCCGTGTTCTTCTTACATCCGGCAAGCAGAGCCGCCGCCGTAAACACAAGAAGAACCGGTGCCAGAAATTTTCTCATAATACCAAAAGACCTCTCTTTGCGATCGTCATATATGTTCAGTGTATGAGAGAGGCAGGAAAAGGTGCAAAAAAACTCTGGCAGAAAACCAGAGCTGATTCAGGGTTAATATAAAAAAGCGAAAGAGATTATTTGGCAGGCGTCGCGGCTCCTGCATCTCTTTTAACCCATAGGGTGCGTGGTTGCAACGAAATTTACCACCTCAAATAATCTCTTTACTATCATATATTTATTATAACGTAATTATTCTTTTTTGTAAATGATCTCTTTGTTCCTCAAATAGTTATTTAGACGTTTCTCCGTGATTTTCCAACTTGTAATTATAGAATTTTTATAATTTGCTTTGTCATCAGGAGTTATGATTTTGAGTACCAGAAGAGAATTATCTTCAATGTTTTGGATTTTTTTTACAATCAATCCAGTATTGGGATGTTTATCCTTAAAAATATAATCAGGGTCATTAAGAATATCTTGGACATAACTTGTAATATTTGAATATGCTTCAGGATGTCGATCTCTGATATGATCGATTTGCTCTTCTGTAATAATCACTTCATCGGTAACATGATTATGGGTGATACAGTTGTATATATTCCAATCTAAGACACCAAGACTACGAATTGCGTTTTTTGTGTTATTGTGAAAGATGAGATCATCTCCTATGAAATATTTAGAATTGTGTTTGTTCGATTTTTTGACATGTATGTTTATAATAACATAATCTCGTATTGAAATACAAGCGAAGAGTTATCTGGAAGGCATGAAAGTTGAGAAAAAGAGTACAGAAGCAATAGGAAAAACCTATAGCAAACCCTGAGTACATCCAATTAGACAGATTTTCCAACATATGGTACTATTACCTTGCAACCAGATAGGATGGTTGGTAAATGAAAATAAGAAATTTTTCGGGAATGAAATGCGATGTCCCGATCCGGAATAAGAGGAGGAAAATCACTATGGCAAAGAAAACAAGAGCAGAGAGAAACTTCAAATTTGAGACATTACAGCTTCATGTAGGACAGGAGCAGCCGGATCCGGTGACAGACGCGAGAGCGGTTCCGATCTACCAGACCTCTTCCTATGTATTCAGAAACTGCGAGCATGCGGCAGCACGTTTCGGACTCACAGACGCAGGAAATATCTACGGCAGACTGACAAACCCGACCGAGGATGTATTTGAGAAGAGGATCGCGGCATTGGAGGGCGGCGTTGCGGCACTGGCAGTTGCCTCCGGCGCGGCAGCAGCAACCTATGTATTCCAGAACCTTGCTCATGCAGGTGACCACATCGTTGCGGCCAAGAACATCTACGGCGGAACATATAACCTTTTAGCACACACACTTCCGGAGTACGGCGTGACAGCAACCTTCGTTGATCCGTTCAACTACGAGGAGGTTGAAAATGCAATTCAGGAGAATACAAAAGCGATCCATGTTGAGACACTCGGAAATCCGAACTCCGATGTTGTTGATATCGAGAAGCTGGCTTCCATCGCCCACGCACATAAGATCCCGCTGGTTGTCGACAATACGTTCGCGACTCCGTACCTTGTAAGACCGATCGAGTACGGCGCAGATATCGTATTCCATTCCGCGACAAAATTCATCGGCGGCCACGGAACCACCATCGGCGGTGTGATCATCGACAGCGGCAACTTTGACTGGGAAGCAAGCGGAAAGTTCCCGTCCTTAGTTGAGCCGAACCCGAGCTACCACGGTGTAAGCTTCGTAAAGGCAGCAGGAAGAGCAGCATTCGTCACAAAGATCCGTGCGATCTTACTTCGTGATACAGGAGCAACGATCTCCCCGTTTCACGCATTCATCTTCTTGCAGGGACTCGAGACACTGTCTCTCCGTGTAGAGCGCCATGTACAGAACGCCTTGAAGGTCGTTGAGTACTTAAACAACCATCCGCTTGTAGAAAAAGTAAACCATCCGTCCGTATCCGATGATCCGGAACAGCAGAGACTCTACAAGAAATACTTCCCGAACGGCGGCGGCTCCATCTTCACCTTCGAGATCAAAGGCGGCGCAGAGGCAGCGAAGAAGTTTATCGATAACCTCGAACTCTTCTCCTTACTTGCAAATGTTGCTGACGTGAAGTCTCTCGTGATCCATCCGGCTTCCACAACTCACTCCCAGTTAAATGACGAGGAGTTAGCGGACCAGGGCATCAAACAGAATACGATCCGTCTCTCCATCGGTACAGAGAACATCGACGACATCATCGAGGATCTGGACGAGGCGTTTAAGACATTACAGGAATAATCCCCCAACAGTTCAGCCGTGCGTCGAGCTGTGCTGGAAAAAATCCCCCTCAATTAACGAACGAATACAGGACAGCGGTCATTGCGTAGCAATATGTGTGACCGCGGTTCTATTGTTGGACGGAAGTGGAATATATGTGGATGCCATGCTGCCGTCCCCAATGTATAAATCTGTAACGGTCTGTGCCGTTGAACAGGCACAGAAAAAACTTCGTAAGAAACTGCCTTAAGACAATTTTTTGCGAAGCTTTTTTGTTTCGATATATAAAATACAATATAAAAAAGTCACAAAGCCGCAGATTTTATGACTGACACGGCCCCTTCACACTGTTTAAGATCTCCTCAGCCGCCAGTCTGTGCTTTTCCTCCAGCTCATGCTTCTGATCCAGGATCGTCTGGATCGTGATTCCGTCTAAGTAGTCCATGATGACGCGGTTTAGACCTTCCCAGACCGGGAGCGTGTCGCAGGCGGAGCAGCGCTCGCAGGGGTTTGGAGTGTGCTCGAGGCAGGAGACCGGGGCGAGGCTGCCTTCAGTGGTCTGTAAGATCGCACCGACGGTACACTCCGACGGGGATTTTGCGAGTTTGTATCCGCCCTGGTAGCCGCGGGTGGTGGAGAGCATTCCGGTCTTGTTTAAGAGTGGAACGATCTGCTCTAAATATTTTTTTGAGAGACCCTGGCGGGCGGCGATGTCCTTTAAGGAGATAAAGCCATCGTCGGCATGTTCAGCCAGGTCGATGACCATGCGCAGTGCATAACGACCCTTTGTAGATATTTTCATGATTCTTTCACCAATTTCAACAGTGATCTGACAAGATGTGAGCTGTTCAGATCATTGGACTTCCTAAAAAATGTTATAACTGTGCCGATAAGGAACAATTTTGCGATATTATTCTGCAGAAATGCGCTCAGAGGGCATCTGCAGATGAAACAAACAAAGATTCCGCTCATCATGCGGAATCTGGAACTGCTCTGATTATACTACAAAAAAGGTAGGTATTCAACCGACGTTTTGCTTTTTCTCATGGTTGCCAGAAAAAAATACATGTGATAGAATAGAAGCAATCGTGGATCGAATCAGAAAGGAACCATAAATATTATGAAAAAGCTGGAAGAGTATGTAATAAGCATCCCGGATTTCCCGGAGCCGGGGATTATTTTCCGTGATATCACTTCAATTTTACAGGATCCGGATGGATTAAAGCTGGCGATCGATTCTCTCCTTGAGATGGTAAAAGACGTAGATTTCGATGTGGTCGTTGGAGCGGAGTCCAGAGGATTTATTTTTGGAACACCGGTTGCTTACGCGATGGGAAAAGCCTTTGTTCCGGCGAGAAAACCGGGAAAGCTTCCGAGAGAGACCGTTTCTATGGAGTACGCCTTGGAGTACGGCACAGGAACCATCGAGCTCCACAGGGATTCCATCAAGCCGGGCCAGAAGGTCGTGATCATCGATGACCTGATCGCGACAGGCGGAACCGTGGAAGCAATCGCAAAGCTTGTGGAAGAGCTTGGCGGAGAGGTCGTTAAGATCTGTTTTGTGATGGAGCTTGCGGGATTAAAGGGAAGAGATAAACTGCAGAAATATGATGTGGATTCTGCGATCATTTACGAGGGGAAATAAGCTCGTCAGACAGGTTTGAGAGAACATGGCAGCAATGCCGGGAAAGTAAAAAGGTAATGCCGCCAGGGAACGCTAAAAAAGCGGTCTGGCGGCATTTTTACGTCACTGGGCATCCGGAAGAAACTGCCTGTGGCGATGATACAAGGCGGAAAGTGAGAAACAGAAGGTACCGACGAAATGTTTCACGGCTTCTGGAATACCTGTTACCGTAAATAGAAAAGAGGATAAAAATGAGAGAGATCGTATTTAAAATGGAACGTCCGGGCCTTGTGGAGGTCGGACAGGAGGTAGATGTCAGCGAGTCCATCACGCCGGTCAATGTGAACTACATGATCGAGCCGGCGGTGGCGATGTCGGGATTGTTCCGGTTTACGGAGAGACTGAAGAGCAAAAAGGGCATCGTGAAGGATATTATCCAGAATGACCGTGGGTATTATGTGACGGTGGAATTCGACGAGTGATCATGTAGAGGCCGGACTCTGTTTTCTGTGAAAAAACAGCAGAAACAGGAGATACATGGTGGATAAAAGAAGTATCTGCACTGCAGTCCGGAAAAAATCCGGGAGTCCTGCCGGAAGCGGAAGCGTTTCCGGAAAGAGCCGGAAGAGCCACAGGGCGCAAAGCAGGCAGAAAACAGGCTTTCCGATCAATATCCATGCGTTCCAGTCACATGGGACGATTCTTCGGAGCGCCAGAATATGGAGCAGGGCTAAAAGCATCTCACTCGCAAGCATCCCCCAGAGGCATGCGCGGATCCCAAACTCCGGGATCCCGAACCACACGAAGGCGATGCGGATGAGAAGTGAGACCAGGTGATGGAAAAACGTGAGTTTCGTTTTTCCGAGTCCATTTAAAATGCTGCCGGATGAGGTGGCGAGATAGAGAAACGGGCAGAGCCAGGCGAGGATCTGAATGAAGGATCCGGCGTCCTGGCTTTTAAATATCTGTAAGCCCAGCGCATCTCCGAAGACTGTGAAGACCCCGATGCAAAAAATTCCGAGATAAAGGCTGTATCGGAAGGACATGGAGATCCCGGCGGCAATTCCGGAGTCGTTTCCGGCGGACTGGTGCCTCGCAGTGGCGGGCAGCAGGACCACAGCCAGGGAGTTTACCAGGGCCGATGGAAAGAGGACAAAAGGCATCGCCATGCCTGTGAGAGTTCCATATGTACTGACGGCCTGGGAACGGGTGAGTCCGTAGACGGTCAGGCGCTCTGGGATCATGATCGTCTCCGCGCTTTGCAAAAGGTTCAGGATGAGACGGTTTGCCATGAGTGGGGCAGCGAGGGCCAGGAGGGCGGACATGGGAGAGAACAGATTGCCAGAGAGATCCGAAATTCGTTCGGAATTCCTGAAAAGCGGATTTTTTATGGAACTTTGGCCAATCCTGCAGGATCTGCCTGTATTTTCGTGAAACTCATGAAATAAAAGAAAAAATATCAGCACAAACAACGCCGATCCGGCTTCCCCGGCAACCAGCCCGAATACGGCAAGTGACACTGTGACCGGAATCCGTTTTTCGATGCAGACAGACACCAGCAGAAATACCGTAAAGATCCGGATCGTCTGCTCAAAAAGCTGGGCGGCCGCAGGGACGGAGACTTTTTCTTTTCCGTAATAGTACCCGCATATGCAGGCATGGACAGAGGTACACGGAATCGCGAAGGCCATGACGGAGAGCAGCGGGGCACACCGCGGTTCCATGAGGACATGTTCCGCAAGAGGGCCCGAGAAGTGCCGGATCACAAAGGCGGCGGCCAGAGACATGGCGAAGGATAAAGAAAAGCCAGAGAGCAGCGTCCGCTTTGCATGGTCCGGGTCCGCTGCGGTAAAGCGGGAGATGGCGGTCTGGATCGACCCGGCGCAGAGGGAGAAAAAGATTCCGTAGACTGGGAAGATCATCTGGTAGATTCCGAGTCCCTCCGCACCGATGGTCCGGGAGAGAAAGATCCGGTAGAAAAAGCCGAGGACCCGGGAAAGAAGTCCGGCGGCGGTGAGGAGAATGGTTCCAGTGATCAGTGGGTGAGTTTTATGGGATAAAGGCATGGGCAGCTCCGTTGAGGCAGAAGGATTCTGTTATATATATGTGGAAATAAGAGATGGATATGACGGCTGAAACCGCTGAAAATACGGGGATTTCCTAAATACTTAGCGAGTTACTGTGTATTTCTGAAAAAACATAAGATTACCGGTTGAAATTCCCAACCGGTTTCGTATATAATGTAGGATATCTGTGGCCTGTCCGCGCCTTTTTGGGAGCTGACTTTCGGGTCATGGCATAAAATAAATGGTAACAGTTCAGCCTTGCGGCGGTATAACAGCAAGACTGGATGATCAAGCTTTACAGAAAGGCGGAACAATGAAGAAAGTAATCTATCTCGACAATGCGGCTACGACAAAGGTACGTCCGGAAGTCGTGGAAGCCATGCTGCCGTTTTATACAGAATATTACGGAAACCCTTCCGCGGTATATGAGTTTTCCACACCGTGTAAGGAAGCGCTCGCAAAGGCAAGAGAGACGGTCGCAAATTCTCTCGGCGCAAAGGACAATGAGATCTACTTTACAAACGGCGGTTCCGAGTCCGACAACTGGGCTCTGATCGCGACTGCGGAGGCTTACGCGTCCAAAGGAAAACACATCATCACAACAAAGATCGAGCACCACGCGATCCTTCACACCTGTGAGTATCTCGAGAAGCGCGGCTATGAGATCACCTACCTCCCGGTAGACGAGTACGGCTCCGTTTCCATCGACGAGTTGAAGAAAGCGATCCGCCCGGATACGATCCTGATCTCTGTGATGTTCGCCAACAACGAGATCGGAACGATCCAGCCGATCAGGGAGATCGGTGAGATTGCCCATGAGAACGGGATCATCTTCCACACAGACGCGGTTCAGGCATTCTGCCATGAGCCGATCAATGTGGATGAGTACCATATCGACATGTTAAGCGCCAGTGGCCACAAGTTCCACGGACCGAAGGGAGTCGGCTTCCTCTACATCAGAAAAGGCTTAAAGCTCCGCTCCTTCATCCATGGCGGTGCCCAGGAAAGAAAACGCCGTGCCGGAACTGAGAACGTGCCGGGAATCGTCGGTCTCGGAAAAGCTGTCGAGATCGGGATGGCAGAGCTTGAGAACAATAAAAAGAAAGAGACAGAGCTCCGTGATTATATGATCGGCCGTGTCATGGACGAGATCCCATACACACGTTTAAATGGTCACCGCACGAACCGTCTCTCCAACAACGCAAACTTCGCGTTCCAGTTCATCGAGGGTGAGTCCTTACTCATCATGCTGGACATGGACGGAATCTGCGGATCCAGCGGCTCCGCATGCACATCCGGTTCCCTGGACCCGTCCCATGTGCTCTTAGCCATCGGACTTCCGCACGAGATCGCGCACGGATCCTTACGTCTTACCTTAAGCGAGGAGACAACGAAGGAAGAGATCGACCATACTGTAGACTGCCTTAAGAAGATCGTGGAGAAGCTTCGCGCAATGTCCCCACTCTATGAGGATTTCATTAAGAAGAACAGAAAGTAAGAGGAAAAATAATGTATTCAGAGAAAGTAATGGACCATTTCCAGCACCCAAGAAACATGGGAGAAATTGAGGACGCCAGCGGCGTAGGTACTGTCGGAAACGCAAAATGCGGCGATATCATGAGAATCTATCTCGATATCGATGACGAGAGCCACATCATCCGTGACTGCAAGTTCAAGACCTTCGGCTGCGGCGCTGCAGTTGCTACAAGCAGCATGGCGACAGAGATGGTAATGGGAAAGACGATCGAGGAAGCGATGGAAGTAACCAATAAGGCAGTTATGGAAGCACTTGATGGACTTCCGCCGGTAAAGGTTCACTGCTCCCTGCTTGCAGAGGAAGCGATCCATGCAGCACTCTGGGATTATGCAGAAAAGCACCATATCGAGATCAAAGGCTTACAGAAGCCAGTGTCCGATATCAGTGAGCATGAAGAGGACGAGGAATATTAATGAAGAAAAAAGTCGTGGTAGGAATGTCCGGAGGCGTGGACTCATCGGTTGCTGCCTGTCTTTTAAAGGAGCAGGGATACGACGTGATCGGTGTCACTATGCAGATCTGGCAGGAAGAGGATTCCTGTACCATTGAGGAAAACGGCGGATGCTGCGGACTCAGTGCGGTGGAGGACGCGAGACGTGTCGCGTGGACACTTGGAATTCCCTACTATGTTATGAACTTCCGGAAAGAATTCCAGAAGAATGTCATTGATTATTTTGTTGCGGAGTATCTGCACGGACGGACACCGAATCCGTGCATTGCCTGCAACCGCCATGTAAAATGGGAGGCGCTTTTGGAGCGCAGCCTGGAGATCGGCGCCGATTATATTGCGACCGGTCACTATGCCCGGATCAGCCAGCTGCCGAACGGACGTTACACGATCCGCAATTCCGTGACAGCGGCAAAGGATCAGACTTACGCGCTCTACAACCTGACCCAGTTCCAGCTTTCCAAGACTTTAATGCCCATCGGTGATTACACGAAGGATGAGGTGCGAAAGATCGCCGGGGACCGAGGGCTCGCCGTGGCAAAGAAGAAGGACAGCATGGAGATCTGCTTTGTGCCGGATAACGATTATGCCGGGTTTATCGAGCGCGAGGTGTCCGATGTTCCGGGATGCGGAAACTTTGTGGACAAAAACGGCGTGATCCTCGGAAAACATAAGGGAATCACCCACTACACCGTCGGACAGAGAAAGGGCTTGAACCTTGCGATGGGACATCCGGTGTTTGTCACAGGGATCCGTCCGGAGACCAACGAGGTTGTGATCGGCGAGGGGAATGATGTGTTTTCCGATCATCTGATCTGCAGGGATGTGAACTGGATGGCGATCGACGGTCTTCATGGAGAGGAGAAAGAGGTTCTCGCGAAGATCCGCTACAGCCACAAGGGATCCCCTTGTATCATCAGGGAACTCCCGGATGGAACGGTGGAGTGCCAGTTTAAGGAACCGCAGCGTGCGATCACGCCGGGACAGGCAGTTGTATTTTATGAGGATGAATGCGTAGTCGGAGGAGGAACGATCCTATGAGCAGGATGAAAAAGGGAAACGGACTCCTCCGATTCCTTGTCTTTGCAGCCCTTTTTGCTCTGGTGCTTACCGGCTGCAATGGGGCGAGGAAATATGAGGCAGTGGATCTGAGCAGTGAGACGGCGGAGGGGGCTGAAATGTCCGGGAATGGTGCGGACCTGGCTGCAGAAAGCACGGATACAGGAGCTTCCGGATCCGGGGATGCGGACGTGCAGGCGCTCGGAGAAGCTGCCGGGGAACCGCTAAGCGCAGATCCAGAGGGTGGTGATGTGGCTTCTGAGAGTTCAGAATTGGCGGAAGCAGCTTCAGAATCAGAAGAACTGTCCTCAGAGATGTCCGAGGCAGAGAGCGTTGAGGCCGCGAGAGAGGCGGCTGCGGCGGCGTACACAGCGGCTGCGAGCGATGATGCTGAGACCGCGCCGGAGATCCCGTTTAACGGTCACACCGTTGCCATCGACGCGGGACATCAGGCAAAGGCGAACACCTCAAAAGAGCCTATCGGCCCGTCCTCCACGACCATGAAGGCAAAGATGCCGGAAGGCGCGGTGGGGACATCCAGCGGAGTCCCGGAGTACGAGGTGACGCTGACAGTGGCGAAAAAGCTGGAAAAAGAGCTTATAAACCGCGGCTATCATGTCGTCATGATCCGCACGAGCCATGATGTGAATATGAGCAGCGCGGAGCGGTCTGTGGCGGCAAACAAGAGCGGAGCGGATATCCTGATCCGTCTTCATGCCGATTCTATGGATAACTCCAGCGTCTACGGCGCACTGTCCACCTGCATGACGGCCCAGAATCCTTATAACGCCAGTCTTCACGACAAGAGCTATAATCTTTCCAAGAAGATCGTTGACACCGTCTGCGGCACCACAGGCACGAAAAACCGCGGTGTCCAGGAGACGGACAGCTCCTCCGATATCAACTGGTGCGAGATTCCGGTCTGTGTGTTTGAAATGGGATTTTTAAGCAATCCTGATGAGGATACCTGGCTGCAGGATGACGGCTACCAGGGGAAAATCGCGAGCGGGATCGCCGGAGCAGTGGATGCTTATTTTGCGGAGGGGAATTAGTGGATTGATGCCTGCTATCTTCGTGTTTTCATGTGCATGAAAACCGACGCAAGAGCAAACTGGTGAAAATTATTTTGTGATTTCTCTATACAAATCTCAAAAAATATGTATAATAATATATAGTCTGCCTTTTTAAAGAGGCAGACATCCTGGAGACGTAGCGAAGCGGCCGTAACGCGGCGCACTCGAAATGCGTTTATCGGTTCATCCCGGTACGAGGGTTCGAATCCCTCCGTCTCCGCTCCGGAACCCTTGGTTTTCAAGGGTTCTTTTGTTTTTGCGGCACAGGGAAGGCTGTCCGGAAACTGGCGGCTTTTATCCTGGACGAAATTTTGCCACAAAGTCTTAGAGGTGTGACAACGAAAATGTAAGAAGTTCTTAATAAAAAAAGAGGGAAATTGTAGTATACTTGTGAAGACTTAAAGAAAACTGTTTGTAGTCGTTCAGCATCTTTATAGTTACAACGGTTTCTTGTGCAGTTTTGAAGATGGAAAATATTTAAGAAATAAAACACGGGCAGAAAAGAAAGGCGGGATCAGAATGTTTCAGAAAAAATTTCGATATATGGCAGCAGTCCTTGCGGCGCTAATGATCACACAGGGCAGTTTTACCGCGTCTGCGGATGAGATCGGACCGGGTTATGATGAGCAGAATAAGGCATCCACGGATACCAGTGTAACGGATCCTGCAAATGCATGGAAAAAGGTAAATGGTGTTTATGTGGATAATAATGGAAAAACAATAGAGGGAGCGCTTCTACGCGGCATCAGTGTTGCAAAATGGCAGGGAGATATCGACTGGGCGAAGGTTGCGGCAGATGATATATCATTCGCTTTTATTAAGATGATGTCTTACGGATATGAGGGTGGTTACACCATGGATCCGAATTATGAGAAAAATATGAAGGGTGCTTTGGACAACGGAGTTCAGGCAGCTCCGTATGTTTATCTTCAGACGAAAACTGTGGAGGAAGCGAAGGCGGCTGCAAAATATGCTGTAGAAAAAGTATCCGGATACAATGTAAAGTACCCGATCGCTGTGGATGTAGAGTCAAAATATATCCTGGAGCTTTCGGTTCAGGAGCTCACGGATGTGGTAAACGCATTCTGTGATACGATCGTTGCGGCAGGCTACACACCGATCGTCTACAGTGACTACAGCAAATTTACGACCGAGATGGACACAAAGCAGATTCACTATGATATCTGGCTTGCGAGATACGGCGCGGACGGTACATACGAGGGCCGCACGATCTGGCAGTGTACGGATAAGGGTCATGTAAATGGAATCAACGGAAATGTATGCCTGGAATTCGCTTACAAGGATTACGCTCCGAAAGCCACTAAGGGAACTGCGGTGGATACCGGTGAGTGGAAGAATGAGGGCGGCAAATGGTACTTCTACCGTGACGGCGGAAGAATGAGCGGCTGGATCAATCCGGATGGATACTGGTATTATCTGGATCCGTCTGAGTTAGGTGCTATGGTGACAGGCACGACGATGACGATCGATGGCGTCAGCTATACGTTTGATGCAAATGGTGTGATGCAGTAAAACCGGAGCTTCCGGGGAACGGGCGGCAGATCAGCACATTTTGGATACTGACGGCCAGGAAAATGGTATGCTTTCTGCGAAAATGCGCAGTGAGCGGATAAAGGTTTCAGGATAGAATAAAGGATAAAAAAGAAGAACGGGGACGCGGTCTCTTGATGAGATCTGCGTTCCTGTTCTTCTTTTTGTAGATATACATTTAAAGTAACTGTTCAGTAGGTCTGCGCACTTGCTGCGCTGACCGTAAGAAAACATAGGCTGGAAGGCAAAAATCCCATCAGCGAAGCTGATCTGGAATGGATTTTTGCACGTAACTATGAAGGTACTGAATAGTTACCATTTAAAAATAATTCCTGTTAATGGATTCTACAGGTGACTTTAGCGTGTGGGAAAACTGGTACTTACGATGATTGGTGGAAAACGCTGTTTTTATTCCTCCCATGGAAGATCCACGATCGTCGGCTCGTGATGAACAGCCGGAAGAAATTTCTCCATGATATCGGACGTTTTGAGCTTCATGCTTGTGGTGTTGATACACGGATGGCAGCCGAAATACTCGTCCTTTAAGACGTCAGAATCGATCAGAAGCTTTACATGGTTCTCAGGGTCATTCATGAGTCCCATGATGCTGACAGAACCAGGAGTCAGACCAAGAAATTCCTTCATATGGTCATCATCCGCAAAGGAAAGTCTCGCGGAACCGATCTGTTTGGAGAGAACCTTCGTTTTGAATTTCTTATGTCCAGGCATCAGGAGAAGGTAGAATTTCGTCTTCTGGGCGTTGCAGAGAAAGAGGTTCTTGCAGATATGGATCCCAAGGACCTCGTCTGCGCCGGTGCAGGCATCGATGGTGAACGCGGCCTCATGATCAAAGCGCATGTAGGGAATATTTAAGGAGTCCAGGAGATCGTAGGTGCGGATCTCTGTCTCGATTCGTCCAGTGACGTCCTTCGGGCGTCCGGATTCGGCAACAGGGGTATTGGTTTCGTTATTCATGATTTGTTTTCCGGCAGTGTCTGGAGTGTCCAGATGCTGCGTCCTTTCTTGAAAATGTGAGGAACAGTTACAACTGATTTTACTGATGTTTTGTATTCTAAGCCGGCAAAATCTGCATGTTTCATGCAGTATTTTCAGCTCAGAAAATGCCCAACTGTGTATAACGGCCGGAATTGTCCCAGATAAAAAGTTTCAGTGGAATATTCCAGGAAAAAACGCTATACTTTATGTGTTATTATAATCATCCGCATTCCGGGAATCAAGCGGAATGTTTCAGATAAGAATGGAGAAATATTTATTATGGAATACAGGGAAAAGAAGTTTAAAGGTGCCGGGGAGAATGGAAAGAAGAGCTGGAAGAAAGAGAACGCTGGCAGAAACGGGAATAATGGAAGAAATGTGAACGGGAAGACCGAAAGAAATAGCGGAAGAAAAGAAACGCAGAATTTCGTCAGCGGTACAGAGAAAAGAAACGGAAGAAACTACGGAAATCAGGATAAAAGTGTAGAAAAAAAGCTGGGATATATTGATGAAAAATTAGAAAAAAAGTATGGCGGAGCATGGAATCCTACAGGGGAGAAAAACGTGAACGCTGGTGACAAAAAGAAGGCGGCATCCGCAGCCAAACGCCAGGATGACCGCAAAACAGCACATGTTCGAGGAAAAAATGCATCTGTCCAGGCAGAAGCAAAAACAGAGCGGAAAAAATCCCTCTGTCCACATTTCAAGACCTGTGGCGGCTGTCAGTATCTGGATATGCCATATGAGAAGCAGTTAGAGCACAAAAAGAAAGAGGTTTCTGATCTTCTCCGCCCGTTCTGCAGGGTTGAGGAGATCATCGGCATGGACGACCCGTTCCATTACCGGAACAAGGTCCATGCAGTCATGGCCCGCGACAGGAAAGGCCGTATCATCTCCGGAGTATACAAAGAGGGAACCCACACGGTTCTCCCGGTGGAGACATGCCTGATCGAGAACAAAAAGGCGGATGAGATCATCGGAACGATCCGTGAACTTCTTCCATCCTTCAAAATGAAGGTATTCGATGAGGATACCGGATACGGCTTCCTGCGCCATGTCCTGGTGCGCACCGCCCATGCCACAGGGGAGATCATGGTAGTCCTGATCACCGCATCCCCGGTGTTCCCGTCGAAGAACAACTTCGTGAAGGCGCTCCGAAAGGTTCACCCGGAGATCACGACCGTGGTGCAGAACGTAAATGGCCGCGACACCAGCATGGTCCTCGGGGAAAAGGAACATGTGCTTTACGGACCTGGATTTATTGTCGATGTCCTCTGTGGCAAGAAATTCCGGATCTCCTCAAAATCCTTCTACCAGATCAACCCGGTTCAGACGGAGAAGCTCTACAACCTGGCGATCGAGGCAGCAGGACTCACCGGAAAAGAGACCGTTGTTGACGCCTACTGCGGAATCGGAACCATCGGAATCGTTGCAGCGTCTGCCGCGAAGGAAGTCATTGGCGTCGAGTTAAACAGGGATGCCGTCCGGGATGCCGTCACAAACGCGAAGGCAAACGGCGAGAAAAACATCCGCTTCTACAACAACGATGCCGGAAAATTCATGGTCCAGATGGCCTCCCAGAACGCTCATGCCGATGTGGTATTTATGGATCCGCCGAGAAGCGGAAGCACAGAAGAATTCATGGATGCTGTAGCGATCTTGAATCCGGACCGCGTGGTCTATGTGTCCTGCAATCCAGAGACGCTGGCGAGAGATCTGGCGTATTTTAAGAAGAAAGGGTATAGGGCGGAGAAGGCATGGGCTGTGGACCAGTTCCCGGCCACCAGCCATGTGGAGACTGTGGTAGGACTACACAGAAAGGATATGTAGAAATCCTTGAATTTACGCACTTTGTAGAGTTTTTCAGTTTCAACAAAATTAGTGAAAATCACAGGGAAAAAGAGCTTGTGAGGAAAGTAACTGTTGTTGTAGCGTTAGACCTCGGTTGTGGGAACACAAAGAATTCTGAATATGAAAGTAAATAGAGAACTATCAGATATGTTGATAGAACGTAGGGATACTTGAAAGAGTGTCCCTATTTTTTATATTAGGGCATTCCATTAGGAGTGCCTTTTTCAATTCAATTTAAAAGGAGGTTCACTATGAACAACACAGCGTTAGGAGCAGAAAACAAAAAGGAACAGACAATCAATTTTATCAGCGAAGCACATGAAAAATTCTACTATGAAAAATTAAAAGAGGTACGCTATCAGGATGTGTACCACAAGGCACTTTGCTATTGCCTTGGTATCAGCGATGATACGAGAAGAAATGTTGATAGCATCTATGATTTTAAGACGGGATGTGTAAAAACTGAGTGTCTGCATGAAGGCTGGCAGACCAGTGGCAGTATGAAGGTGGTGCGAATGGCATTTAACCTGTATTGCAACGGCACACCGAGTGTAGATGATTATACAAAAACAGAGGAACAGGTAAACGAGTGCAGGCAGTATACAGTGGAGGACTTGTTCTGCTGTGCCTATGCACCTTTCTTTTGGCAGGCGATACAGATCCGCTATCCGGAGTATGCGACTTATAACCGGGAACTGTATGCCTTATTTGGAGGAGCAGACTAATGTTAAAAGTCAGATTGATGGGAACGAAGAATGACATTGTGTGGTTTCAGAAAATCTTACAGCGTCATCCAAAAGTAGAAGTTCTGGAGATATCAGAGCTTTATAGCAATAAAGGGACAAACAAATATTACAGAGCTTATGCGGAAGTGCAGAAAAGCAATGTAAAGAGTAGCAGATAAAAGCAAAATAGTAGAGAATAGGAGAATTTATCATGTGTAAAGTAATAGCAATCGCAAATCAGAAGGGTGGAGTTGGAAAGACCACCACAACAAGCAATTTAGGAATCGGACTGGCAAAACAGGGAAAGAAAGTTTTACTGATAGATGCAGATGCGCAGGGCAGTTTGACTGCAAGTTTAGGATTTACAGAGCCGGACAAGCTGGAGGAAACTCTTGCGACTGTGATGGCGAATATCATCAATGATGTGGAAATGGAAGATGATTACGGGATTTTAAGGCATGAGGAAGGAATTGACCTTATGCCCGGCAATATCGAATTATCCGGTCTGGAGGTATCCTTGGTAAATGTCATGAGCAGGGAGCTTGTGATGCGTTCCTATATAGAGAAGGTGAAAGACAGATATGATTATATCCTGATTGACTGTATGCCTTCACTTGGCATGATTACCATAAATGCCTTTGCAAGTGCGGACAGTATCTTGATTCCGGTACAGGCGGCATACTTGCCCGTGAAAGGTCTGGAACAGCTCATTAAGACCATTGGCAAAGTAAAACGGCAGATTAATCCGAAGCTGTTTATTGAGGGTATATTGCTGACTATGGTGGATAGCAGGACAAATTATGCAAAGGACATCAGTGCATTACTGATTGAGAATTATGGAAGCAAAGTAAGGATATTTGAGAATAGTATTCCGATTTCCGTAAGAGCTGCTGAGATTTCGGCAGAGGGTGTCAGCATTTATCAGCATGATCCGAAAGGAAAAGTGGCAAGTGCCTATCAGTCTTTGACGGAGGAGGTGCTTAGCAATGAGTAAGACAGGAAGTGCAGCAAAGGTAAAGTTAAACAGTTTTGATGATTTATTTGGTGCTTCTGATATGACAGCAGGCACCGATCAGGTACAGGAGATACCTCTTTCAGAGCTTTATGAGTTCAAAGGACACCCTTTTAAGGTGCTGGATGATGAAAAGATGCAGGAAACAGTGGAGAGCATCAGAAACTATGGTGTGCTTATGCCGGGTATTGCAAGACCAAGAGCAGAGGGCGGTTATGAGATAATTGCCGGACACCGTAGAAAACACGGCTGTGAGCTTGCAGGTCTTTCCACCATGCCTATGTTTATCAGAGATTACAACGATGATGAAGCTACAGTGATTATGGTGGATACTAATATCCAAAGAGAGGATATTCTTCCAAGTGAAAAAGCAAGAGCTTATTCCATGAAGTATGAAGCCATGAAGCATCAGGGCAAAAAGGGAAATGGAAGCAGCCTTGATGAAGTGGGAGAAGCAGCCGGGGAGAATGGCAAGACAGTTCAGCGTTATATATGGCTTGCCCGCCTGTCAGATGAATTACTGGATATGGTTGATAAGAAAAAAATCGGTTTGGTACAGGGTGTTGACATATCTTTTCTGACAGAGCAGGCACAAGAATGGGTGCAGGGCATTCTTGAAGAAACGGGTGCAGCTATCTCGACTACACAATCATCAAAGCTAAAGGAATATGGGAAAAACGGTGAGCTGACTATGCCAATGGTAAGACTGATCTTGACAGGGGAAAAGCCAAAAGAAAGAAAAGTTACAATCAAGGCTGATAAAATCAGCAGATATTTTACGGAGGATTATTCCAGTGAGGATATAGAAAACATTATCTATCAGCTATTGGAAGAATGGCAGAATAAGCAGTAAAGGAGGCACGGTAAAGTGGGCGATACAATAAACTTTGATTATTACTACGGAATTGAAGCAGAGCAGTTCTCTTTTTATCGTGTTCCCCGACTTTTGATTAAAGACGAGAGATTTAAGGGGCTTAGCAGTGATGCTAAGCTCCTCTATGGGCTGATGCTTGACAGAATGTCATTATCCATGAAAAACGGCTGGCTGGATGATGAAAACAGGGCGTACATTATTTATACGGTGGATGCCATTATGGAAGATTTGGGATGTGCAAAGGCAACCAGCGTTAAGATTATGAAAGAGCTTGATACCGATAACGGAATCGGTCTGATTGAAAAGAAACGCCGTGGACTTGGAAAGCCGGACATAATTTATGTGAAGAATTTTTCTACAATTACTGATGCAAAGACAGAGGAAAAGACTGATAATGCTGATAAATCCACAGAAGTTCAAAAACTGAACCTCAAGAAGTCTAATATGCATACTTCTAGAAGTTCAGAAATTGAACTTCAAGAGGTTCAGGATTTAGAACACCGGAAGTTCACAATGCAGACTTCAAGAGGTTCAGAAAGTGAACTTGCAGAAGTTCATAAAGCAGACCCTATATATACTAACTATAATCAAACTAACCAGAGTTATATTGATATGAGTTATACCAATCTTATCAATCAATCTGGTAATGAGAGTAAGTTGGAAAAAAGGATTGATTTGATGGAAGATGTCAATGCTTACATAGAGCTGATTAAGGATAACATCGAATATGAGCATCACATGAAGTACGATGACTGGCAGAACAAGGCTTTGTATGAGGAGCTCTTTGAGGTTATCTGTGAGGTTGTATGCGTAAAGCGTACAACAATCCGGATTGCAGGGGAGGATTATCCTTATGAGCTTGTAAAATCTAAATTCCTGAAGCTGAACAGTGGACATCTGGAGTATGTGATTGGCTGTATGCACGATACGAATACGAAAATAACAAATATCAAGGCATATATGGTTACTGCCCTTTATAACGCACCCTCAACGATAAACCATTATTATCAGCAGGAAGTGCAGCACGATATGTACGGAGGTGGCTGGCATGAAAAAGGCATTGTTTAAAATAATTCTTCCGGTATGCGTTCTTGTTCTGTGGATGATTACCTGTTATCAGGTTTGCAATAAAGCAGAAGGGTTTGATTATTTCCTTTATTGGATTTTGGTAGGATGTCCCTATGGTATCAGAAAAATGTGCATGTTCCTTGTGCCGAAGAATTTTGGTATTGCAGGAAGTATGGGAATACTGGCACTGAATTGTATCGTTGGAGGTCTGATTGGTGGTATTATTGTTCTTGTGAGGATTATCGTTATATTTACGGAGATAATAAAAGTAATAGCAGGACACTTCTGGACACAATGTCCAAAGGTGTAAAAGAAAAAAGAGCAACAAAAAAGGCATTGTCAATCAATCATAAACAATACCTCTACTTGTTATCTGGAACATATTCCATAATATCTTCAATCCGGCAGTCAAGTATCTGACATAGCCTGTTCAGAATAATGGTCTTTACTACCATATTTTGCCGGAGCCGCTGAAGCTGTGCTTTGTCAATGCCATAGTCTTTAATGAGCTGGTACTGACTGATGTTTTTAGCCTTAAGCGTTTGCCAAAGGGGATCGTATTTAATCATACAGGCAACTCCTTTCCTACCTTGTATTTTAATGGCAGGGAACTTATAATAATATGGTGCGTGTATGCACCATAAAATATGCAAATGGTAAAAACGATAATGATTATTTCAGAAGAATGAGGATATAGATGCAGGTAGTGTGGTTTTGAAACAGGAGGATGGTTAATCGTGAAAGAAAAATACATTACAGACGATGAAAGGGAGAAATGCAGAAAAGTTGCAGATGCTTTTGCAGAGCTGTATGAGATTGAAAATATACTTGTTGTGGATGCTGGAAGATATGGTTTTGTCAAGTTACAGTATTATAGACCACCGCAAGGTTTTGAAGATGCAATTACCTTTACGGATAGCCGGAGCATGTTTGAAAACTTGTGGGAGGAATGGTTTGACACGCAGCTGTTCCTTCTGGCAAAAGGAACACCAATGGCAGGAATGGGATATAATGAGATATTCCAGTGTCTGCCAAAGGAGAAACAAGAGGAACTTATGAATAGAAAAGCCGGATTTGCAAAAACGGCAGGAATAGAATAATCAGGTAACAGCGTTAGGGCAGTTATGAGTGAAATACTTGTAGCTGCTTTTTTTGTGCTTTTGGACACGATGTCCAGAAGCGGGAAGGAGAGATATATAGATGGAATCAATGAGAGATATTAACAGGGTAATGGAGCGTGAGATAGCGAAGGGGAGTTGCCCTTTGAAGCTGGATCATATTGAATTTGGAGATTATTCGTATCAGGAGATAACATCAAAAGAGAAATTGCTGGAGGTGTTATCGTATTTGTTGCGGATAGGTGATTTCAAGCAGTATGCTGGAAAGACTATCCTAAATAATGTTTATATGGACCTGCGAGGGAAAAAGCCTGTATTCAAGCGAACTAGGACAGCTATGGAAAGAAATAATATATTCTCAACAATCAGAAGGTATGCAAAAAAGCTAAAGCCGCAGTATAATGGAGATGTATATTTGGAAACGGTCAGATGTTATTTTGATATACCGCAAGAAAATCTGGAAAAGTGCCGATATACATATCAAGGGAACGAAACATATGCCTTCTTGATGTCGGACAAGTATATCATGGCATTGTATGCGCATTGTCTGGTGGCGAGGAAAGAAGTTGCCGTACAGGGGATGCAGATTGAAGGCTTTACGGAAAAAGAGTATGGAATGGTAAGGCTGGAGAAGGTGTGGGATGTTTTGTTTCAAGCACTTTTATTTGATAATACTGGTGTCAGAAAGAAAAAATTATGTGCTGAATTGATGACAGTATTCTTGAAAAAGTAGTTTAAGACTATTTTATGGGAGGTAGAGTAATGGAAGAACAAATTACGATAGATCAGCATTATGTACCAAGGTTTTATATGAAAAACTTCGCCATAATCAAAGGTGAAGGGAAAAAGGAAAAATCCTTTATATCTTTTTTTCAATTTGATAAAAAAATAAGCAGAGAAAATATTCCAACTAAAAGTGTATGTTATGAAAAGTATTTTTATGGTGAAAATGGAAATATTGAAAAAATGTTAGCAGCAAAAGAAGGAAAATGGGGGAAGACAATAAATAAAATAGTGAGTAAACCGGAAGAAAAATTGCTTTCTGAAGATATGCTTTTATTGAAGGAATTCGGTGTATATCAATACGGAAGAACATTAGCTATGTTTAATTATAATAAGCAGGCTATAAGCGATATACTGACAGATTCATTCAGTAATTTTAACCCACACGTTGATAGTGAAATGATTAGAGAGAAAGTAGATGATAAGATACAAAATGAAATGTTCGCTTCTCAGATTGTTGAACTTAGTAATGAAGTGGTTAATGAATTGAATGATTTGGGAGTTACAGTAATTGAATTTGAAACACAAGGAAAGTTGATTACATCAGATATGCCTGTTGTCATGACAAATCCTTTTAGTATAGATAATGCTGGAATGGCGAATGTGGGAGTTGTAATGATGTATCCAATTTCTGAAAAAGTATTGATTTTAATTTATGATAGCAAGATATATACATCTCTCAAGCAGTACATGAAAGATGATAATGAAGAAGATGTTGTCAGTTTAAATAAGTATCAGGTATTAAGTGCAGAAGAAAGAATTATGTCTGATAAATTAGAAAATTTAGTTGCAATAATGCAAGATAGAGATGTATGTGAAAAAAGAGAAAAATTTCGAGAGAAGAAAAAGGTAGATTCTAGCTATGATGGAGTAGGTACTTTTTTTGCAATGCATTCAAGAAGCATGAAGTACAGTTTCCCGATTTCTTTTTTTAAATTACCTAGAGCTATTAGAAAAATTCCTGTTGAATGTAGAGAGGCTTTTAGAAGAAAATATGATAGAGATACTAGAATTGCGTTGCTGTGTAGAATATATAGGTTACCAGATTTGTTGAAGGATAATAAAGATTTTCCAAAATCAGAGATACGAAAGCAAAAGGAAGGGTATTCTAAGCTATTAAAATTTATGGATGATTATTGGGAGGTTCCAATTACTGAGAGAACAATAACGCCAGAACTTATGCACAAATTAAAAACAGTTCCAACTACTTATTATCCATTGGATAATAGATAGAACATACAGCGTCAGGGCAGTTATAAGTCGAGAGATTTTTAGCTGCCCTTTTTTATTGCTTTTGGACACGATGTCCAGAAGCAGAAAGGAGAGTTATGAGGTATTTATTACATCGGCTGTATGTTCCACCTTAGCGGAGCATACACACAGGAAGATGCAGATCGGAGGTACTTATGCAAGAGGAAGTAACGCAGAAAACAATCGCTCTT